>ERZ778495.346-NODE-346-length-46024-cov-7.313798_pt1 | contig 46024 bp, 41 predicted proteins | sample MGYA00433100_ERZ778495 | MGnify/ENA primary metagenome ERZ778495 (study PRJEB29527, sample SAMN07138962) | mouse gut metagenome | material: feces | host: mouse | place: China:Nanjing | collected 2016-01-25 ...
TAAAGGAAATATTAAAATTCGTGAAAAAATAAATTGCATTAACTTAATAATTGGAGTACAATAATTTTAGTAAATCGTTTTACTAAATTTTTTACGCAGCTACATAAACTGAAAGGAGCTTTTATGAAAAATATTAAAATTGCAATAAAAATCAGCATTTTTTCTATTAGTATACTAATTATTGGATTGTTCGGACTATGGTTAGCCGCAAATCAGCAAATGTCAAAAATGATAAAAGCCTCCATTGTACAGCAGCTTGTACATTCTGTTGAAACCCAAGCGGAAATTGTACGCGCTTATGTAGATACAGCGGAAATGTATTTAATCGGATATGCACAGGCTCCGATAATGACAGAAACGCTAAAATCCCCCCAAAATACGCAGACTGCAGCTAAATTGCAGGAATATACAGATGCTTACGCTGCCATAAGGAACGACTTAGAAAATATCTATGTAGCGGATTACGGCTCCACTGTTATAGCATCCCATGTCCAGGGCGTTATCGGCGCTACTCTACGAGAAGGCACAGCGTTGAAACAACTTCAAGACGCAATTGGGCAGGGAATGTATAATACTGGTATAATGACATCCAAAGCTACTGGTAATCAGGTTATTTCTATGTATTATCCTGTAAATGACAACAACGGACACCTATTAGGATATGTAGGCGCAGCAATCTACGCCCAAAGTCTGCGGGACACTTTAAATGAACTTTCAGAGAAAGGAAACGGTAGTAATTACCTATTACTGGATTCCGCATCTGGAACCTATATTTTCTGCGCGGATGATAATTTAATCGGAACAACAATTGAAAATAAAGATATACTTGAGATGATTGCTCAGATAAAAGACCCCACAAACAAGACAGAATATTTTGAATTTACAGACAATGGAAAGCGCATAATATCTGCACCTTATTATATTAAGGAACGGGATTGGGTTTTTGTTGAATTAACCGATCGCGATATAGCATTTGCCTCCCACGATGCAATTACCAGCACAATAGGCGTGTTATGCCTTGTTGTCCTTATTGTCGTTTCACTGGGTGTCTGGTGTTGTATTTCTGTACTGGCGCATTCGATAAGCAAAGAAGCTGGTATTATCCAAGACCTCGGTACCCTGAATTTCGAGGGTCGTAAAAAACTGGAAGTTTATTGCGACAGAAAGGACGAGGTGGGCATGATAGCAGAAGCCACAAATGTTCTGGTAAACGCAATCTATCATGTTATTCAGGAGTTAAAGGAAAAAAGCGCAGCATTGCAAAAGACAGCAGCCGATATGAGCGGAAATTCCGCAGTTACTTCCGAAACCATTCATACTGCCAAATCAGCGATACAAGACATTGCCGCAGGCGCTGGAAGCCAAGCGACAGAAACAGAAAACGCCTCTAATAGCGTACTTCATATCGGAAGACAAATCGAGGATACAAAAGTAAAATCCTCAAGCCTATATGAAGTTGCCGAAGAAATCAGCCGATCCAGCACAGAAGCGCTTGAAACACTTCAAGTGCTGGTAAATATTAATGAACAAACCAAAACCGCTGTAGAACAAATTAACAGACAAACCCTTACTACAAACGAATCTGTTCTGAAAATCCGAGATGCAGCGCAACTGATTACATCAATTGCCGAGGAAACGAATCTGCTTTCGTTAAATGCCTCTATTGAAGCTGCAAGAGCCGGCGAATTTGGAAGCGGATTTGCAGTTGTCGCTGGTCAAATCAAAAAGCTTGCAGAACAGTCAAATGATTCGGCACAATACATTGACGAAATTATCGGAATGCTTTTGACAGAATCCACTGCTGCAGTACAGGTAATGGACGAAGTAAAAAATATTATGAAGGTACAGAACGATCATTTATATGATACAAAAAATTGTTTTGAAAAAGTTAGTCATTGTGTTGATGTTACACAGAAGGAAATTGCAGATATCAACGACAGCATTTCCTATATGGATACTGCAAGAACGGATGTGGTAGACGTCGTCCAAAATCTAACAGCAATCGCAGAAGAAAATGCTGCTGGCACACAGGAGGCACTCGCATTAATGGAAACCATTGATGGCATGATAAAAAATGTCGCAGACGTGTCAGAGCAGCTATCCCAACTAGCCAATGCAATAGAAGAAGATATCTGCATTTTTAAGATATAAGATAAATTTATTCAAGGAGCGGCTTCCTATGGCTACACTAAAAGAAATTGCACAGCTTTGCAATGTATCGCCAAGCACTGTTTCCAATATTTTAAATGGAAAAACAAACGTAAGTGATCAGACACGTCAAAAAGTTATGAATACGATAACGAAACTTGAATACCAACCCAATTTTTTTGCACAGAGTATGCGGAAGCAAAACAGCCATATTATTGCTATTATTACAGAAGATCTCAATGCATTTAGCTCAGCGCCTATTGTCGAGGCGATAATGGAATATTGTGAACGCTATGGATATAAAACAATCCTAATGAATCTGCGTTTGTACCATAGATGGAATGATACATGGTATGAAAATACTGAACGAATAAAGACAATATTGCAGCCCGTTATTCGCGAAATACTATCATTTCGTGCGGATGGTCTGCTTTATGTATCCGGACATTGCCGCATTATCCATAACGTCTTTGACGGTCTTACCATTCCAGCCGTATTTGCTTATGGTATTTCTTCTCATTCGAAATACCCCTCTATAATTTTTGATGATGAAAAAGGCGCTTATGATATAACGAAATACATAATATCAAAAGGTCATAGCAAACTTGGGTTGATTGGTGGTTCTGCAGACAATCTGCACACGAAAAGCCGATTAATAGGATACCAGCGCGCTTTATTTGAATCGAATATCCTTTATAATCCGTTATGGACACGTTACGGAAACTGGCGCCGCGAATCCGGTTATCATGAAGCACAGTATTTAATCGAAAACGGCGTTACAGCGATTTTCTGTATGAATGATAATATGGCTGCTGGCGCTTATGATTATATTTATGAGAAACAGTTAAGTGTTGGAAAAGATATTTCCATAACCGGCTATGATAATAAAGAAATAGCAGATTATATGCGCCCCGAATTAACAACTGCTGAAATCCCGCTGCATGATATCGGAACTAAATCAGCCGAAACCTTGCTTAAAATGCTTGCATCTAATCCAGCAAAAGCAGAGGATTTTGGAATCCTCAGGCTGCCCTGCAAAATGATTGAGCGGGAATCTGTGTACAAAGTTCCCTCTTCTTAATTCCGTAATTGAATATAAAGTCGTATTTTTGTAAAACTTAACGAAATCTTCCATAGTTCTTTAGAATTTCTGCATTGTGCTTCTTATGGCTATATGCTATAATTTGTATGCCTATATTAAAATCAAGGAATAAATGAGACTGTCGCATTAAGACAAACGGATACAAGATATTCTAACTCTGTGCTAAGATTTATACCATATCTGGTAGCATCAAAGCTTATTGCGACAGCCCCTATATTTATTGAAATATTTTATTATTCAGAAAGGATCGCTGTTATAAACTATGAAAGACAACAATTTTAATAAACTGACAAAAGTGCTTCTATATACTTTATGCGGCTCTATTGCAGCGTTTTATCTCTATGTAATCTACCTGGGATTTCAGCCGCGGGTATCCGATCAATATCGAGCATATTATATCGAACATACAATTCCTCAGTGGACAGGATAAGGATATTCCTGTAACAGTTCAGCCTTTTGCTTCCTGTTATAAGCCTGTACCAATTTGCAGTTAAGGAGTTAGAATCAATATGGATATAGAGTTAGAACGGACGAACCATAAAAATCGCCTGCATTATCGTACAAAAGAAAATATTAAGATATTTGCAATTGTTTTTATTCTTTTTATTCTGTCAAGAGTACTGCTTACATTTGCGGCTTGTGTCTATAATTATGTACATGAGGGATACACGCGAACTTGGGAGTTGTTGTATCATTATGATGCCTTGTGGTATGTGGATATTGTAGATAACGGATACCAGTCAACACCAAACAGCGGCACAGGTTATGCCAACTACGCTTTTTATCCGTTTTACCCAATCGTGCTGCGCTTCCTCAAGAATTTTCTACCTGACCGTTTTACCACCAATCAAATCGGGATTATGGTTTCAAATGTATGTGCACTCATTGCAGGGTTTCTGGGTGTGAAAACCGCCCGTCTTCGCTTTCCCAAAGATGAAGCATATTTTATGGCATTTTTGATTTTTTTTGCGCCACATACAATATACTTTTCTATGACATATACAGAAGCAATGTTTTTAATGTTTACGATTGGATTTTTCTACTGCTGCGGACGCAGAAATTTTTTGGCAGCTTCCATCCTTGCATTTTTTGCTGCTTTTACGCGGATTGTCGGTGTGTTTTTGGTGTTTTCTCTAGTGCTTTTTATGTATGAAGCAGATTATGGCTGGGATTTTCACTGGAAAAATATTACGGCTTTTATCAAAGGGATTTTTTTGCAGCCGCTGCGGTTACTTGAGATATTAATTTGCCCGCTGGGAATCTTTGGATATTTCTATTATCTATACCGCTTAACGGGTGATGTATGGGCAAGCGCACATATTCAAGTAGCATGGCATAAGTCGTATGATGGGATATTGCGCACGTTATTCTACAATCTGCTGGATTCCGGAAGCGGCACATCATCGCAGTATTGGGCATTGTGGGCACTGTTTGGACTGGCTATGCTTATGTATCTGTGTTATAAGAAGCAGTTTGCCGCGGCTGTTTTTGGATTTCTTGCAGTAGGGCTTTCGCTTCGGACAGATGCAATCGCAATATCACGGTATATTATGGGAAATTTCGCTGTATATATCGCACTCTACGAACTATTGCGCAGCCGACAGATTGCAAAAACAGTTGTGATTAACGCAAGTATTATTATTACAGGAATTATGTACTATATGTGGTTTAAAGGAGATTGTTACTTTATTTTTTAAATACAAAATAGGTCTGTCGCAATAAGGTTTAATTGTACAAGATATAGCATAAAACGCAACACAGTACTATAATATCTTGTATCTATTTTCCTTATTGCGACAGACCCTTTATCTATTTTCTTCCATTGTCCGCTGTGCAAGTCTTAGTGCCGAAATAATCGGTACAATTAATATCCCGCAAAAAAAGTTGCTGACACCATGCAGAAAATCCCACGGAAGCCCTGCGATAATCCAGGCAATCATTTTTGAAAAACTCATACCATAAAGCAGTGCCTGCATAGGCGCATAGAGCGTTCCATACAAAAAACCATGGGCGGCACAAACTGTCATATAGACAAATGGACGGATACCTTTCGGCATTGTCTTAGGCAAAAGCATTACAGCCCCCCAAAGCACTGTCCATATGTAAAGATATGCGTACCACCATGACGCAAAACCGCCAAACATCCCTGTTAACAGTACATAAATATAAATCGGATACAGCGCTTTACTCCGATAAACTACTGTAAAAGCAATGATAAACACACCAATTAAATGAATATTGGGTGCAAACTCCATAATAATTTTTGAGGCATACATTACAGCGCCGAGCATTGCAAAGACAGCGATTTCCCTTGTCGTCAGTTTCACGCTTTTTCCACGCGGAAAGAATAGCTTTCCCCTTCCGTAATCGGTGTGGTATCAACGCCGCTCATGGCATATTCTCCATTGACATAAAATGCCCAATACATACCATCCGTATCATAATCAACAGTTATTCCGTTTACAGTCTTTACATAAAGCCCATATTCACTGTTATCTCCGGCAATTAACCCGACTTCCAGAAGAGCTTCGCCCACAGTTTCCTTATCCGTATGGATTTCAAATGTTGTTTCGCTGCCGTCCTTATCCACTACGCTAAACGGAAAAACTGTATTGCCCTCTCCTAGCACATTAGAGTGTTTTGCATCACTTTGCTGTACCTCTTCGTGCTGCGCATTGTCCTCCTGCGGTGCTGTGATAGTCCCTTCTGTTGTAACCGCATTACTGCTTGGCTTGTCATTACAGCCTGTTGTAGCAAGTGCCATAGCCACCATAAGCACCATACAAAGGATGAATGACTGTAACTTTTTGTTTCGTTTCATTTTCATCTTGACTCTCCTTTGATAATTATTCTCTTTGCCTTTTACCATATTTCCGGCGCTCGCGAAATGTTTGGCTGCAAAGAGTCTGGCTTGTCTGGATATTTCGACTTGGCACTGTGCTGACCACCTTCTCAGATAAAATCCAATGGCATTTCCCGAAGCTGTGGCATGCTCGGTTAGGTCATACACAAATATTTTTGTGCCTTACGGCGACGTGCTCGTACAGGATTTGCACCTGTTTCCCCAAACAATCCGAATATTATCATAATACTTTGTGATGGCAACGTCAAGAGGGATTATCGTTTCAGGTTTTCTAAATTATAGCAGCAATCCCACAACACTCTTGTTGATATTCATTTGACCATATATTATACTATTATCTGGAATTTTAGCCTATGAATGGGGTATGTGCGCGGCATTGACTGGAACGCTCTGGACAGGTGCATCCGAACATTTATTTAACAATTTCATAAGCAATTCCTTACATACAGTGACAGAAACAAGAGCAGATGAATTTATGACAGCCCAACCTTCTCCCTCCACTCAAAATACGCCTTCTCCAACTGTACAGCATACAAATCTCCCATCGTTTTTGCAGCGTCTATCGCTTTTTTATATAGATTGCCGTACATATCTTCTCGGGTTTTAAGTTCTGTTTTCGCCCAGTTCCAGATACCTTCTGCGTCCTCTGCGCCATTGCTGACCAGCGTACACGCTGCTTCCAAAAAATCATCAAACAAGCGGATTCTCTTAATTTCCTCAATTCCCTCCACTTGGACTGCTTCCTTTAAAACCGTTTCAGCACGTGAATATTGTTCTGTCTTTATATAATATTGGATAATATCTCTATATGCCGAAAGCTGCCCTGTCGATTTCTGTGCGGTGCGCTTTGACGCAAGCTGCTCCCATAGAAGTGTTTCATTATCCGCTTCTTTGCCCAAAAATGTATAAAACTGAATCAACATACTGCGATTGTTCTCATTCCACGCTGTCACGGTCTGTTTCCATTCCTCGACAAGCAGTTCCATAATATCCTTATATTCCAAATCCTCGCACATATAAATACAGTCCAGTAAATCATTGCTTTCAATATCTTCATCCATTGTAATGTTCCTATTGTATCCACAGGCGCAGTCAAAATTCGCATTCTGCGCCCGTTCAAACAAGGTATCATACTGATGATTGCCGTTGTGCTTTTGCAGCAAATACGTTAATATCTGAATGGTCGTGCCAATCCCCTGAAAATCATTGTTTTCTCTGTCCTTTAAATCTTCTTGAAATAAATATGCAAACGCAGCTTCATCATCTATTTTTTCATATAAAAGATAGTAGGTTAAGCGCAGACGATTTGTATAATTGGCATCGCCAACACCCCATTCCTTATCTATTTTTTCGTGATAGCAGACAGTGGCAGAATCATTTAATTTCAACCGCTCATATACTTCCCGCTGCTTCGATAGTTTATTTCTCAATCGTTCAATATACTTCATAAGTTTTCCTTTCTGCATGGCATAAATTATTTTTTGTATTTCCTCCGACTGTATCAGCATCCGCATCTTCTTACTTCCATCTTCAACCTCTGGCAATCATTGGGGGACACGCCTTCCTGTTTTATATCATAAACAATTCGCTTTCCCTTGTTGCACAGCCCATACTGTCCAAATATACCCACGAGCGCAATTGTCTTGCGTGATATGGTAAAACTTATTGCCCGTGAGTATTAATATCAGCATACAAGCAAAAACACAAACAGTCAATATATGCGCCAAAATTGTTCTTATGCAAACATTAAACATTTATCACTATTTTTTCTCGTTATCTGCACAACACTGTATTAATGAATCATTAATACATCCAAGAAGCTGCATAGAAATAACTCTCTGGAAACCGTTGCAACCTTTCTGGAAAACACAACATTTTTTGAAATAAAGTACCTTTATTATAGTTCCTTATATAAATCCTTATAAAATCTTAATAAAATGCAAAGCATATGTTAAAGCATAAATTTTTATAATCTGATACAATAGCCCTATCAAAAAAATGAACCATTTTTTCAAAATAAGACTCTTATCAACGATACATTGTTTATTCTCTCTACATGACGCGCAGCTTATGCGCCGCCATAGCGGCTTCCTTTCTCTATACAGAACTGCGCATAAAAATACTATGTTTCAACAAAATGGAGGTCAACATATGCATTTACAAACAAATAATCAAATGAAACAATCATTGAAGCAAACAATCGCCATTCTTTTTGGAGGCTGTTCGTCAGAATACAGCGTTTCGCTCTCCTCTGCCCATGCGGTAATTCAAAACTTGGACAAGCAAAAATATATGCCCATTCCCATTGGTATTTCTCAAAATGGGCAATGGTACTATTTTCATGGGGATATTGACAAACTGCTTACAGATACTTGGTGCAATCTGGAAGACTGCACACCAGCCACTCTTTCACCAGATAAATCACAACATGGTCTGCTTTTATTAGAAGATCATATTGTGCGCACAATAAAACTGGATGCTGTTTTTCCTGTGCTGCATGGAAAAAACGGTGAAGACGGCACTTTACAGGGTATGGTCGAACTATCCGGAATCCCACTAATTGGGTGCGGCACGCTTCCTTCTGCGCTCTGCATGGACAAGGATCGTGCCCATAAACTGGTTGCGGCGTCAGGCATCCGTGTACCTTTATCGCTGCGATTAACATCAAGCAGCCAAATCCCAAAAGCGGCAAACTTTGCGGAACAGATAGGCTATCCCCTTTTTGTAAAACCCGTTAAAGCAGGTTCTTCCTATGGCATCACCAAAGTTCCGAACGAGAATGCACTTGCGCAGGCAATTTTGCTTGCATTTGAATACGATAATGAAGTGCTTCTTGAGGAAGCAATTGAAGGCTTTGAAGTAGGCTGTGCTATAATTGGAACAGAAATTTTGACAGTTGGCGAAGTTGATGAAATCGAACTTTCAGGCGGTTTCTTCGACTTTACAGAAAAGTATACATTGAAAACCTCAGATATTCATGTTCCGGCGCGGATTGACAAAACAATTTCCAACACGATAAAAGAAACAGCCAAACGCATCTATCAGATTTTAGGCTGCCGTATTTTTGCACGCGTGGATATGTTTCTAACACCTGACGGTGAAATTGTATTTAATGAAGTCAACACCATTCCGGGCTTTACCGAACACAGCCGTTTTCCCGGTATGCTCAAAGCCGCCGGATACTCCTTTCCACAAATATTGGATACCATTATTGAACTGGGGGTATCGGCATGAAACGCACTCTTTCGCCAAATACTGCCGCTACTTCACAATCCAGCAGCACCAGCGCACAAAACACTAATTGCATGCAGTATCTCGACATCTTCCGTCTTGTTGCAGCATTGCTCGTCGTTGCAATTCATACGTCACCGCTATCAAGCTTTAACGCTGACGCCGATTTTTTCTTAACAAGAGTATTGGCGCGCGTCGCTGTTCCGTTTTTCCTAATGGTAACCGGCTTTTTTGTGCTGTCAGACACAATTTATGACAAAGTGGAATTGGGAAGCGCTGCTTCCACACATAGAAAAATGAAAAAGTATTTGAAAAAAACCCTGTTATTATATATTTTTTCGATTCTTCTTTATTTTCCCGTAGGGCTGTATGCCGGGCATTTTCAGAACTTTTCATCTTTTTCTTTTGAAAATTTATGGAAAATGATTAAAATGCTGCTATTTGACGGCACTTTTTACCATTTATGGTATTTTCCTGCGTGCATGATTGGCATGCTGCTGCTTCTTATGCTAAAACGCTTTCTAACCGCACGTATGCTTATGGCTGTAACGGTGATTTTATATTTTATCGGACTATTTGGTGACAGTTATTACGGCGTGATTGCATTTGCGCCTGTTTTGTCAAAAATTTATCAATTCCTTTTTCAGATAAGTACCTACACACGCAACGGAATTTTCTTTGCACCGCTGTTTCTGCTTTTAGGAGCAAAAATCGGTGCCAAACAAGCCTCAAAACCGTCAAACGACCGCCAAACATTGCAAAAAAAATCACAGTCTTCTGCGCAAAACGGAAATGAACTGCTATACTTCGGATATCTTATTTGTTTTTTAATAGGAAGTTTTTTGCTTATGACCTTGGAAGCATTTACGCTGCACCGCTTGAATCTGCAGCGTCACGACAGTATGTATTTTTCGCTGATTCCCGTTATGTATTTCCTGATGAAATCACTCTTATCATTAAATCAGTCCCACTTACAGAAAACACAAACAACGATGCGAAATACTGCCTGTCTGCGTCCAATAACCACATGGATTTATATCCTGCATCCATTGATGATTGTCGTTCTGCGTGGTCTGGCAAAAGCGACGCACCAAACAGCGCTTCTTGTGGAAAACAGCTTGATTCATTATATTGGCGTATGCATTCTGTCGGTTTTGGTATCCGTTGGAATCCACCGTCTGCGCAACCTATTCACCGCTTTTTGCGCAGATTCTCAATACGGGACAGCGCACAAAAAAAATAACAATACTGAAAACAATACTTACCTAATAAACACGCCAAGTTCCACAGAATATTTTCCCTCCGACGCACATAATCAGCTAACGCAGGAACGCGCATGGATTGAACTGGATATGGAAGCCTTGCGGCAAAATGTAATGTTTCTCCAATCACAGCTTCCTCGAAACTGCCGCTTTATGCCGATTGTAAAAGCCAACGCATACGGACACGGCGCTGTACTCATTGCAAATGCACTGCAGGATATGGGGGTATCCTCCTATGGCGTTGCAACACTGCAAGAGGGAATCGAACTGCGCCAGCATGGGATTACTGGTGAGCTCTTAATTCTTGGCTATACTGCACCTGCACAGCTTCCGCTGCTTTTACAATATCGGCTTACGCAGACACTCGTTGATTACAGCTATGCAACCCAGCTTGCAGATATCTGGGAACATTTGCACTATACCGAAAAGCTTCATGTACACCTTGGAATTGATACAGGAATGCACCGCATAGGTGAACGAAGCGAACATATTGATAAAATTATCACAATTTTTCAGCTAAAAGCATTTCAAATGGACGGCATTTTCACGCACCTTGCTACCTCCGATATCAAGGAACAGAACGGAATTATCTTTCAGGAAGCGCAAAAAAGAGCGTTTTCTAATGTAATTGCAGCATTAGAACAGCAAAATTTCCAGTGTCCTCCCATTCATTTTTTGGCAAGTTACGGAACACTAAATAACACTTTGCCCGCTTTAAAAAATGGCGCAATTTCTCCCTCTGAAAAGGTGAACACTGCAAACAGTGATTATAATAGGCATCTAACGGACAGTATCCATACCTATGGCAGTTATGTGCGTGTTGGGATTGCGCTCTATGGCGTGCTAAGCAATAAGCAAGATACTCTACAATGGCAGAACTGCCTAAAACCAGTGCTTTCATTAAAGGCGAAAATTGTTTCTGTTCGCCCTCTATATAAAAATGAATCGGCTGGTTATGGACTACAGTTTATCAGCGACCGCGACCGCACAATTGCCACGCTTGCTATTGGGTATGCGGACGGTCTGCCACGCTCCTTGTCGAACCAAAAAGGGTATGTTCTTATTAATGGATATAAAGCACCAATTATAGGGTCTATTTGCATGGACATGACTATAGTAGATGTGACGAATATCCCTGATGTATCTGCTGGACAGATCGCAGTTCTTATTGGAAAAAGCGGCGCACTGGAATCCAGTGCAAGCGATATCGCAGAATGTGCTGGTACGATTACAAATGATATTTTAAGCCGGCTTGGGGGACGGCTGGAACGCATTTTGAAAGAATAACTGCAGGGGACTGTCAGGAAATATAATTTTCTGACAGCCCCCTTATCTTTTTGCGTTATTAGACAAAATTATTGGTTGCCTTATATATTATGTAATTAATTATATACTCACGAGTGATAAATTTTACCATATCACTCAAAATCATTACGCTCGTGAATCCACATTATTAGCAAGTATAAGCACTCGCCAGTATCACTTATAAGTGCAGATATTTTGACCTAAAGAACTGTTCAGAAATACAAAACGATACCAAAGAGTAATCACTTTATTGATACATCCTATAGAATAATTTTAAGGCATCCTGTCCAAAATCGTTTATTTCTTCATTCTTGGAAACATGACTCACTATTTCGGTATTTAATCTCCAATAAAGCATTTATATCCTTTCTAAAGAGATATACATAATCTGGATTATCCCCCGACAAAATATGCGGAAAACGTTTATATGCTTCCATAATCTGCGGTATGTTGTTTTTTGGTACATTTGACTTTACCACGTTCCCGTTTACAAGTCCTAGACAGAGGTTATAGTTTATTTTTCTCTTTACACGCCATGTTTCAGTATACACTAAAACAATTTTAACATTTTCCACTGGAATATCATTCATATTATAGCTGTATGTCCATTTTCTACCAATCCAGATATTCCCAATTTGTTCTGCATTGCTAAAATCACTATCGAGCTGCTGTTGTGTTACTTCCGGATTTTCCGCTAAATATCTTCTTACTTTCTTTCCAACAGAATTTGTAAGCTGCCGAACCACAATCGCCGCTTCAATCACCAGCATAAACAAACCCGTTGCACACCAGCCATAAATATTACTCATTTCTTCATGCATCGCCAGCTTTGGAATATCGCCCTGTATTGCCTGTAAAGATGCTGGCAGATATTTTACCAATAGGAATGCGGTCATCGCACCTATAACCAACAGAAGAAAAATCGAACTCTCCCACAACTTCATTGTTAATTTTCTAATCATCATAATTATATTATCCTTTCATTTTTCTTTGAGGCAAGCTATAATCAATCTTTATATTTTTGCACATATAATGCCATTTTGCGTACATTTAATTCATTCCTTTATAATGCGCTTTTAACGCTTTACTTTCTTGTAATTCTCACACTGTCATTGCTGCCTACTCTTTTGCGCACAAGTGTCATAAAGAACCCAATATTATCCTCCATATTAAAAGAAAAAGATTTATCACATTTCCGCTTATTTGATTCACTTTGATAATAGAATCTTACCATATAATATATGTAACTAATCCACACTTTTCCGCTGGGCATTGTTCCGGATACGGTTTCTGTTTCAACCTCACCAAGCCGCGCTGCATCCACGATTCTTACTCTGCCATCCCCAAAAAAGATACTCCAATACTTCTCCCCTACTTTACCCCACTGCATACTTTCCTTTGTCTGTTCCTCAAATGCCCACGCATTTTCTGTATTGACAAATTCCTCAATAAACGCATTCCGCAGCGTATTATCAGGGATTTCTTTCATTAAATTTTTCTTCATTCTCTTTAGGATTTTGCCCTGATTCGACAGCGTTTTTTGCCCCCACCAGAACAAAAGAGCCATTACTTCACCGATTATAAACCCCAATGGAACGTATAAAACTATGATTTTATTTATATTTTTTGATAAAATTCCAATTCCTACAAAAATAGCTAAAGCTATAACCATGCTCAACGTTACAAAGCGATATCCTTTCTTCAAATTGTAGGCACACCATGCTTTCACATATCCCATATGTTGTGCAAGAAACTGTTCCGGCATATTTTCGGATATCTTAGACATATTTTCCCTGTCCCTTGTGCCGTTCATTAACATCCCTAACAGTCCAAAAACAAATATCAAAAAATTAAAAATTGCTGTTATGGTGCAAATTGAAATCTCTGTCGGATTCAAATGGTTGATTTTTTTAGGCTCCATGACATACCATTGTGCCTGCTTCTGATCTGCCAGCATATCCTCGCACATTCTTCCTAAAACTTTTCCAAATTCATCTTCTTCAAAATATATTCTCATATCATCATCCGACTTCAGAGAACGCTTATACAATTTCTTAATTTCGCAATTTTCCAATGCTTCCAACGCACTGTCTATTTGCTTCTGATTCGCTGGCTCCAAAGACCCTTTTACGGCAACCGGTAAAATGTCCAGTTGAATCCGTCCCTCTGCTGGAATTAAAGACTTCCTCATAAGTCCATCAAATCCCTTCGTATCCTGACTGAAACCAATAATGCATAAAAAAGAATTTCTATCCACATCATATACCACATACCCTATAACCTCTGCCTTGTCTGGATCATTTGGGTTATTTGAATCATATTTTTCTACCCACGATGCCGCTGGATAAAGTGCCTCATAAGAAATATACTCTCCCTCCGCATCTTCAAAACATTCCCCTTGTTCCAAAGGCCGTGCTCCTGTTCGCAATTTTATAAACTGCGATCCCGCCAGCAGCCAGAAAATCACTGCCACAAGACCTGTGCACAACACGATTCCAATATTCCATTTCTTTTCCATTGTAATACTTTCCCCCTCATAAACCATTTAAAATTGCCATTTAACTTTGCTATACTCTCGAGCGAAAAAATTTATCATACTCTTCAATATTATCAACTCGTAAGTTTGCATTATTGGCTAACATTAATGTTTTCGAATATATACTACATAACGGCAGAATTTACCGTGTTGTACTGGTTAAACGTATATGACTGACGTTATGTAGTCAGGTTACTCGAAAATTTTAACTGTTAAGCCGTATAAATTATAATTATTAAAAAAGACCAACAAAATAAATAATAATATTTTTATTTGTCTATATAAGTATAATTTACATTTATAGATAATTTTACCATAAACGCATAAATATTACAATTAGAATATAAAAATATTTATATAAACAATAAGGAGCATCTATATGGAACAAGAAATTGACTATGCAAAATTAGGTTTACGTATAAAGGAACTGCGCATAAAAAAAGGACTAACACAAGATAACCTTGCAGAGCTTGTTGGCTGTAATACTTCCCATATATCCAATATTGAAAACAATCATACAAAAGTCAGCTTAAATGTTTTACTATCTATAGCGAATACCCTTAATACTTCCATTGATTACCTTTTAGCTAATCAATATGATAATTCTCAATTGGCTTTGGACAATGAAATATTAAGGGCAATCAAAGATTGTGATAACCAAAAAAAAGAAAAAATACTGAAAATAATAGAAATTATTTGATGTACGGATGCATTATATACTACTCTTTTTTACATTCCATAACTAAATTGACTGCTGTTTTAAATCCAATTTCAAACGCCGATTTTTTAGCCAAATATGCAATGGAGAACACTACATCTCGTATTTGTTCATAATCCTGTGGCGAGATCTGATTTACAAAAGCGTTTAATAATTTATTGCTTTCTTTTATCAGCGTATTATCCAAATCTTGAAATTCTTTTTCTCCAGCCTGCATCTCAAATAAATTATTTAATACTTTATTCATAGTTCTTTTTACCCCTTTTCCTCAATAATAATATTTTTTATATACTTTTGATTATCACCTGTTTACTTGAGGATAATATATACTGGCAAACGCTTAAATTTACCAGTAATACTGACTCACGAACATAATTATCTTTCTTAAGTGATATGAAAAATTTACAATTGATGAATATAAGAAAGAAAATAGATTGGAAATATTCCTATTAGAATTTTAAATAGAAAAACAAGGAATAATAACATAATTTCTTTGGACAGCGTGCGCAATTTGTGTAAAAAAATAGGGCTGTCGAAAAATGTCCTGTTCCCTAATATATCATGTGACGCATTTGATACCACAATCATATATTATAAGAAAAGTTCATTCTCCGACAGCCTTATCTAAATTTTTAAAAATACTTCAAATAAAACAGTCCTAACGTCTGCATTTATTTATATGTTCCACACGCAATCCTTACTTCCCTAAAAATCCCTTCACCTGCTCATAAACGCCTTTTGCGTCCAGCTTATATTTCTCAACAAGTGCTGCAGCCGATCCAGACTCGCCGAACTGATCTTGCATACCAATTTTGCAAACAGGTGCCGGATACGATTTGCAAAGTGCATCACAGACTGCACTTCCCAATCCGCCGATAACAGAATGCTCCTCCGCTGTTACCACCTTGCCGGTTTTCTTTGCAGAATTCACAATTAATTCCTCGTCCAGCGGCTTAATCGTACAAATATTTATTACCTCTGCGCTGATGCCATCTTTCTCCAGCATCTCTGCAGCGCCAAGTGCCGATTCTACACAAATACCCGTTGCAACAATCGTTACATCTTTCCCTTCACGCAGCACCGTTCCTTTGCCAATCTCAAAATGATAATCAGGATTGTCGTTAATAACAGGAACTGCCGCACGACCAAAACGAATATATACAGGGCCTTCGTATTCCACCGCGGCGTGCACGGCTGCCTTTGCTTCAATATCATCTGCCGGACACATTACCACCATACCAGGAATCGTACGCATTAAAGCGATATCCTCGTTGCATTGATGCGACGCGCCGTCCTCTCCTACAGTAATGCCCGCATGTGTTGCGCCGATCTTTACATTTAAGTGCGGATAACCAATGGAATTGCGCACCTGTTCAAACGCACGACCTGCCGCAAACATTGCAAAAGAACTCATAAACGGAATTTTTCCTGCCAGTGATAATCCAGCAGCAACACCAGCCATATTGGACTCCGCAATACCGCAGTCAATATGCCGATCAGGGAATGCTTTCTTAAAAACACCTGTTTTTGTCGCAGCCGCAAGGTCTGCATCCAATACAACTACATTTGGATTTTCCTTGCCAACTTCCACTAGAGCATTACCATAACTCTCTCTTGTTGCTATTTTTGAAACAACTTTATTTGTTTTATTATCTGCCATTTTTATCTCCCTTCTGCCGCCTATGCTAACTGCTGTGCGATCTTCTCTAAATCTGCCATCGCCACTGCGTACTCCTCATCATTTGGAGCCTTGCCATGCCAGTCTGCGTTATTCTCCATAAAGGATACGCCTTTTCCCTTTGTGGAGTGCGCAATAATCGCTGTCGGCATTCCCTTTGTTTCCCGTGCCTCTTGGAACGCTGCACGGATTTGGTCAAAATCATGTGCATCGGCAAGATTAATAACATGGAAATTAAATGCCTCAAATTTCTTATCAATTGGATATGGGGAGCAGACATCTTCAATTTTTCCGTCAATCTGCAGACCATTATTATCTACAATTACACAAAGGTTATCCAACTTGCGGTGGCCTGCAAACATAGCAGCCTCCCAAACTTGCCCTTCTTGAATCTCGCCGTCGCCAAGTAATGTATAGACACGGTAATCCGCATTGGACAGTTTAGCGCCAAGCGCCATACCGCATGCTACAGAAATACCCTGCCCCAAAGAACCAGAGGACATATCTACACCAGGTACATGCTGCATACAAGGATGTCCCTGTAAATAAGAACCCAATTTTCTCAAAGTCAGCAAATCCTCAACCGGAAAATATCCGCGGTTTGCCAGTACCGAATAAAGTCCAGGTGCCGTATGTCCTTTTGATAATACGAAACGATCCCTATCTGCTTTCTTCGGATCTTTGGGGTCAATATTCATCTCCTCAAAGTAAAGATATGTATAAATATCGGCTGCTGATAACGATCCGCCGGGATGCCCTGCCTTCGCCGCATGAACACCATTTACAATACCCTTACGAACTTCATTCGCTGTTTTTTGAAGCTCTAAATTTGTCATTGCGTTTTCCCTCCATTTTTCTGGGGCTTCATGATTCCAATCAATCCGAAAACCCCTAACTTATATTTATAAATTATTCAATTATACTACATAACACCAGAAGTTACCGTACTGCACTGGTTAAACGTATATCGCTGACGTTATGTAGTCAGGTTACTCAGAAATTTTAACTGTTAAGCAGTATGAACTAAAACCAATAAGAAAATACCATATTTTCCATTTCCCGTAAAGGAAATTTTTTTACAATATTACCTAAGAAATTATATATCTTCTAAAATCAAGTTGGAAAGCATTCTTTTCCTCTGCGTGCCCTATACTTCTTTTGCGGAGTACTGCAGCACCTACTCCTCAATCTTATTACCATAGTACGCATTAGCGCCATGCTTCCTATAATAATGCTTATCCTGAATCCGCTGCGGTGCTGATTCCACATCCGGTTTTAGCTGCTCTGTGAACAGCGCCATCTTTGCAACCTCCTCAAGCACAACCGCATTATGCACAGCTTCCTTTGCATCCTTTCCCCACGCAAAAGGCCCGTGATTCTTGCAGAGCACCGCAGGCACTGCCATTGGGTCTTTTCCTTGGAACGTTTCAATAATTACGGTACCCGTATTTTTCTCGTAGCCCTCATCCATTTCCTCCTGGCTTAACACGCGCGCACAAGGAATTTCACCGTACATATAGTCGGCGTGTGTTGTTCCATAGCAGGGAATCGCTCTGCCGGACTGCGCCCAGCTTGTCGCATAAGTTGAATGGGTATGTACTACGCCGCCAATTTCCGGAAATGCCTTGTACAACTCTAAATGCGTAGCGGTATCAGAAGATGGATTGTATTTTCCCTCAACCTTGTTGCCGTTTAAATCCATTACCACCATATCCTCCGGCTTTAACAAATCATAATCCACGCCGCTTGGCTTAATAACAAACATACCGCTCTCACGGTCAATCGCACTCACATTTCCCCATGTAAATGTCACAAGACCGTATTTGGGCAAATCCATATTCGCCTCATACACCTTTTTCTTTAATTCTTCTAACATGTTTTTCGCCATTCCTTTCCAATACACAAACAACTTATGAAAATTTTATTAAATTCATTCCCTTTTGACTTGCCATTCTTACATACATTTCCCTTCATGCAACAGACTCTATCCCCTTTGCTAATTTCTTCAAACGGAAACACACTTTTGTACTGTCCCATTTTTTATGAAAATGACTTGACAAACGGAAACTGTTCTTCCTCCATTTTCCTACAGGTTTTCAACTGCCGCCCGCTCTATCGCAAGCCCTTTCTTATACCGCTCAATAAACGTTTCAAATCCCGCAACATCCTTAGCATCCGGCTCCATGCGCACAGACTCCTCACCTGCAAATACTTTCTGATTAAGGTAATCTGCAAGCGACTCACCCTCTGCCTTTTCCATCATATACTGCGCAAGCACTGCAATTCCCCATGCACCGCCCTCTCCGGCAGTTTTCATAACAGAAACCGGCACATTCACTGCCGCCGCAACAACTTTCTGTCCAACGCCCTCTGTCTTAAACAATCCGCCATGACCTAACAGTTCATCCAGCACTACGCCCTCCTGCTTAAACAGAATATCCATACCGATCTTAATTGCACCAAGCGCTGTAAATAGATTGACACGCATAAAATTGGCAAGTGTAAACTTAGAATCCGGTGTGCGCACAAACAATGGACGCCCCTCTGCAAATCCTGTTACGTGTTCTCCTGAATAATAGCCATAGGACAACAGTCCGCCGCAATCCGCATCCCCCTCTAAAGCTTTGTGGTATAGTGTGCCGTACAGTTCATTCATATCGGCTTTCTGTCCCATTGCTTCCTGAAATTCCTTAAAAATATTTACCCATGCATTTAAGTCTGATGTACAGTTATTGCAATGCACCATTGCCACAAGATTTCCTTCCGGTGTCGTTACAAGATCCAGTTCATCATACGCCTTAGACAAATCTTTCTCCAAAACCGCCATTGCAAAAACTGAAGTTCCTGCTGAAATATTTCCGGTACGTTTTGCCACGCTGTTTGTTGCAACCATACCCGTTCCAGCGTCCCCCTCTGGCGGACACATTGGAATCCCTGGCTGCAAGATTCCTGTTACATCCAAAAGCTTTGCTCCCTCCGCGGTTAACGTTCCAGCATTGTCGCCCGCTGCCAGCACCTTAGGCATAATATCCGCCAACTTCCACGAAAAGCCCTTATCTTCTACTAATGCGTCAAACTGTGCTACCATTTTCTGGTTGAAATCCCTTGCTTCTATATCAACCGGAAACATACCAGACGCCTCACCCACGCCGAGCACCTTCTGCCCGCAAAGCTGCCAATGAATATAGCCTGCCAGCGTTGTAAAATATGTAATCTCGCTGACATGCTCCTCTCCGTTTAAAATCGCCTGATATAAATGCGCAATGCTCCATCTTTGCGGGATATGATAATTAAAAAGCTTTGTCAGTTTCTCGCTTGCCTCCTGCGTAATCGTATTGCGCCATGTCCGAAACGGCACTAACAATTCATCCTTTTTGCCAAATGCCATATAACCATGCATCATAGCACTAAACCCAATAGAACCAATCGTCTTAAGTTCGGTTTCATACTGTGCTTTCACACTTTTTGCCAACTCCTGATAGCAGTCTTGAAGCCCTTTCCATATCGCCTCCAAGCTGTATGTCCAGATATTATTGACGAGCTGATTCTCCCAATCATATGTTCCACTAGCTATTACCTCATGCTGTGCATTCACCAATACCGCCTTAATTCTGGTAGAGCCAAACTCAATCCCTAGTGCTGTTTTGCCATTATCAATGGCAGTTTTCATTGCGTTTACGTCACTTCCCATAACTTTGCAACCTCCTGCGATAGAATCCATTTGTTAAATTGTTGATAATTTTTACAGCCTGCTTGTCTTCTATCGTCATTATAACAATAAGTGGAACGATATGCAAGTTTTTGTTTACTCATTTTTAAAACATTTTAGTTTTTATTATTACAAGGTTCACTGCTTCACATTATAACTATCCTTTCAAGCCCTAATCTATACCCTTAAACTGCCATTTTCCTTTATAGTAACGATGCATACTGACAATACCTGTTAAAGCCCATGTCAAACCTGTTGTAAAGAAGATACCCCACATTCCTATAAATGGCAGTTTGGTAAGCGGAACAGCAAAGCCCACGCGGCCAATCACTTCCATTAATCCATTAATCATTGCATACAACGCGTCACCCGCACCATTTAAAACGCTTCTCGCAACATATATCATCCCTAGGAAAAAGTAAAAGAAGCTCGTAATCGAAAGTCCTTTCGCCCCAATTGCAATTACTTCTGGATCTTCTACAAAAATATGGATTACCTCATCTCCAAAAAACTGCGCCGGAATCAACATCAGCAAACTAAAAATCACAGCGCACCAAAATCCTACGCGATACCCCTGTTTCACTCTGTCAATTTTCCCCGCACCGATATTCTGTCCGGTATAAGTAGTAATCGCTGCTCCCAGTGAACTGTAGGGCTGCTGCACTAACTGCTCAATCCTGCCAAGCGCCGTATTCGCCGCAACAACATTTTCGCCAAATCCATTAACTACTTTCTGCAAAAAGATACACGAAAACGCAATCAGCGAATTTTGCAGCGCAATCGGAAGCCCCAGCGTAAAACAGCGTGAAATAATATCTGTCCGCACCCTTCGATGTTCCTTTTGAATCCGAAAATATGGAATTTTGTACAGCGCATAACAAAATGCGCCTGCTGCCGCGACCAATTGTGCAATTACAGTTGCAAATGCCACCCCGAACACCGACCACTGGAATGTAATTACAAAAAGCAAATCCAGTCCAATATTAATAAAGCACGCCACCACCATAAAATAAAGCGGCGTCTTGGAATCTCCCAGCGCCCGCAGCACCGACGCCACGCCGTTATATGCCGCAATCGCAAGAATGCCCGCACACGATACGCGCATATACACAACCGCGTCATCCAAAATAATCTCCGGCGTATCCAGCACCACCAAAATCCACCTAGCCGAAATAATCCCAATCAACCCCATAACAGCAGATACCACTGCAAGCAGATACATACCATTGATAATACTTTTTTCCACCATATCCATTTTGCCCGCGCCAAAATACTGTGATACCACCACACCGACACCTGCCGCAATTCCAAAACTCATCGCAAAAAATAAAAAATTGAGCGATCCTGTCGCACCCACTGACGCCAGTGCATTGGCTCCCACAAACCGCCCAACCACAATAGAATCTACCATATTATAAAGCTGCTGAAACAAATTTCCAATTAACATAGGAAGTGTAAATTTTAACAGAAGCCTCGTCGGGCTTCCTTCTGTCATACTATATACTGCCTTTTTTTCCATAATACTACCTCAATCCGCCGCCAGCGGACTCTCTCCAACCTTTCCAAATACTTCTTATACGTTGCTCTCCACATTCCGCCTTTCACTTATCACAGCTTTTAGCATCTTTCATCAGTTTGTTTGTGCATATCATTCTCCACATTTCACTTAGCACAGCTTATAACAGCTTTCATCAGCTTTTTGTACACGTCATTCTCCACATTCCGCCTTCCGCTTATCACGTCTTTCCTTATCTTGTTAGTACACATCCACCTCCACATTCAGTTTTCCCTTCTTGCTTTCGCCGACAATATTTACACAACAAAATCTTCCATAACCCCGCACAGTAACTTTATCCTCCGGTTTTAGACTGCCGCTGTTGTTTTCCGTCTGGCGCCCATTTACAAATACTTTCTTAGCCCGAAAAAGGTTTAAGCTTTCGCTGCGGGAAAGATGATACACCTTTGCAATAATACTGTCCGCCCGCATTGCGCCCACCTGAACTATTTTGCGCTCTACCTGCACCACTGTACTTTTAGGAATTTCCTTTGCCAAACTGCACTGAACATTTGTATGTTTTATCTTGTCAAGATTTTCCAAAATATATGGCGCCATTTGTTCTGTACAAAATAAAAAAGCATGCTTTCCTTCTATTATAATATCTCCCAATGTACTGCGCTCAATTCCCAGATTCATCAATGCGCCAAGATAATCTCTGTGCGAAAGTACCTCCCCGAATTTCTCCAAAAGCGGCACAATTGCAACACAGGCAATCGGAAATAATTCCTCATACCCGCATAATGCCTCGCTCCCAAAACGCAGCATCAACCGCTCACAGTCATTCGTACCACCAAATAACACCGCAGAAGCATACGACAGTTCATGTTCCATTTGATAATAAATATCCAACTCCGCCGCTGACAAAAAGCCTGTAAACAAATACTGCTGATTCGCATAGGATCTGTTTGCAAGCTCCTCTAACCGTTTCCGAAATAACAATTCTTCTCCGTCCATCTTCCTACTCTATTACTCCTCCAAACTCTGCAAAAAATCCCTGTCCCAAAGCAGGATTTTCAGCTTTCTCGCTGCTTCTGCCGCCGGTTTGGTAAAATATTGGTTCGTCAAAACGCAGCCAACCATTCTATCATAAAAATCACGCCCCGCATATGCTTCCTGCACCGCTTTCACACCGACAGGATTGTTGTACCGCTTACATTGAATTGCGTAGGTCACTCCGTCTTTTTCTGCAAGGATATCCACACCGTAATCGCCGCTGGCCTGCGTTACCTCGACCTCCACAAAACCATTTGCCGCAAGCAAATCGGCACAGTAATGCTCAAAATCCAATCCCCCCATTGTATCCAGACGCCGCACCCTGCTGCTGTGCCGAAATTGCTTGCAAAGCACCACCCATGCCACAGCCAAAAGTATTAAAGTGCCCACTACCGCCAAAATTATCCCTAAATTAAAAATCTGTGATTCTGTCATTTCTCCGTTGTTCCTTTTTCATTATATTAAGGAACTGTCAATAAATTACTCACCCATTTGACTTATCTAAATGTCCATCTGCAGCATCAGATAATCTTGACATAGCCCGTTTGCAGCTGAACATTTATACCGTGCCAAATTAACAAGTTATTTATTTACAGTTCCTAACATTTAGCAACTAGTATAATCCGCGCTAAATAACCTTATGTTTCGCTTGCCTATTTTCCTGATAGCACTACTCCACAAGCCTCAGCGTAGCCACCGCTACGCCTGCGTTTGTGAAGCAGCACTCTCAGAAAAATATTCTGCGCCAAACATTAAGGTATTTAGCGTGGATTATACTAGCCAATCACTACTCCAATCGCCATAATCACTGCATTGGTAAGTGCATGCATGATAACACTGCTCCAAAGATTTTTATTGCTTCTATAATATATCAGTCCCATCATAAAGCCAGCAGCCACATGCTCTATAATAATTTTAAATGAATTGACTACACTGCCTGCCGATTCTTCCCATAGATAATACGCAAATGGAAAATGATACAATGCAAAAAAAATACCTGTTACCAGTATCGCTATGTACGGACGCTTCCATATATTTATCAAACTTCTTTGCAGGATTCCTCGAAAGAAAAATTCTTCCGTAAATCCAGCCGTCAATATCATAAGCCCCATAAACAATGGTATTCCCGCCATTATTTTGGGCATATTTGCAAAAATATCCTGCGTTTCCTCCCCCAAACTAAAAATTAGGAAAATTACGCATATATAAACAATACAAACAAGTAATATTTTTATACCGGTCTTCTTGTCGAAGCGTTTTATGCCGATACTTTTTAGCGCTTCTTTCCAATTCTCTTTTCTAATGTGCGCAACAGCCAGTAATGGGATCAATACAAAAAGCAGCCAATTTGTAACTTCGTTAACCATATCCAATTTTAATGCATGGTTTATCATAGCTAATACAAAATAACACCAAAACCAAATAAAACTAAATATCCATTCCCTTTCGGCATCTTTTACAGATTCTTCTGCCAATACAACCTTATCTTTCCGAAACACAATAAAAATAGCAATAATTGCAATAATATGAAAAAATATGAGAGTCACCTCCTCAAAAACTGTTCCTTTTAAATCCGCCATTAATTATAGCACAGCCCTTATAAAAAGTCCACCGTATTATCCCCCGAAAATTTAACTCAAGAAATTTTCTATACGGCAAATCTTTCTACCATACAGTATAAAAAAATTGCGAAAAACACCGCACTGAAATAACGTCCAAATTAACTATTTACAAACCCGCCCGAATAGTGTATAGTTCCATATGTAACAATCATTTTATTTTATTAATTTTGCAGAGTAGAACCGCGTGCGTTAAGTGCCTAATACAGAATTGCGCATTCCGCAGCACTGTATTTGTGAACAGGGAGTTGTCACTAGGACGAAAAAACACACCCCAGACGGGAACCGTTTTGCGGTACGAGGTTCGCATCCCGCTGCTACATATTTGAAATGCCCAAGACCGCGGTCTTTTTCGCTTATCTTGCGCCTCATTTGTGTAGTTTCAGGTTCACTGCATAAAGGAGGCTATTTTTTATGCACAAAATCAAGAAACTCTATTCCGACTCTTTTCAAGAGTTAAAAGTCACCCAAAATCTTGTTTTCTGCGGTATGATGGCGGCACTGGCAATCGTCCTAAATTACACGACCACCATTAATATTACGCAGTATATCCGCATTGGCTTCTCAGGACTGCCGAACCGTGTCGTAGAATTTATGTTCGGCCCTGCAATTGGCGCAATTTTCGGCGGAATGCTGGATATCCTTAAATTTTTTCTCAAGCCCGACGGCGGCGCATTTTTCTTTGGCTACACATTGAATGTTATGGTTGCCGGCGTAATTTACGGTTCTATTCTCTATCAAAAACCTGTGCGCTTAAAGCGTATTCTAATCGCGGAATTACTTGTAAAAATTATTGTAAATTGCTGTCTAAATACGCTTTGGCTCTCCCTTTTAAATGGCAGCGCTTTTATGGTAATTCTGCCTGCAAGGATTCTACGTAATTTAATAATGCTGCCAATCGACACTGTTATTGTATTTTTTATGCTGAATTGCATTACACGGATTATGCATACAAATGGAATTCATTCCTATGACAACAGAAAATAAGAAAAGCAGCGGAACTATTTGTGCAACTTTCTATTACAGCAAATGTTAGTTCCTACCAAACACAAAATACCTCTTTTCCGATTTTTTAGAATGTGCTATAATAGATCTAACATTTATAATTTACTACACAACTGTCAAGCCCCCAAGTTCAAGGGCAAAAATAAAATTTAGAAAAGGGAAAGCTAAGAGAAATGGAATATAATTACACCAAAATATTTGACGAAATTCAAAAACTAATTCACAAGTCCATCCTAATATGGTTTGGGTTTATAGCTGGTTGCTGTGTGCCTTTGCTGCTGCTATGCCTGTTTCGTGTTCTGCCATACTCCGCGTTATGGGCAATGGCAGGCATTTTGCCTATGAGCGTGGCACTTATTTTTATCCGTCATTTTTATCAGAAAAAAGCAGAGCTTTTAGCCAAAAAACAGCAGCTTTCGCTTATGGCATTCCATGCAAAACAGGCGCTAGATTTATTGCAGCAGGATTTTCCTGACACTGATATCAGCGATTGTCTTATCCGTATGCGTTACCTTGCCAAAAACGGAATCGACGTTGACGCCGCTTTAAAACGACTTGATGGAAACACAGACGCCTACAACGAATGCGCTGCATCTTTTTTGGCAGAAAGCGGTCACCTTGAGGATACACTTTATGATCTTATGCAGCCTGATACCCTCTCACAGTATGGCGCAGAAGCGCATATGCTGCGGACACAGGCAAACCGCCTTGGTATCGTAAACTTAACCGACACCGCATTTTTTCATGAAATTGAAGCATACGCTGGCGATTATGCTATTGTGAAAGCCAACTGGAAAAAGCTTTCCCTAGAACTTGACGAAGCCTATACGCTTCTATCAGAATACATAAAATCCATTGGCTATCAATGCAAAACGAACAACAGTGGTGACCATATGACACTGAAACAGTGGGCAGATCGTCTTCAGGAAGCCTTTACAGCCCTGGAAGCTTATGATACCAATAAAGCGCGGAATATTATCCAAGAACTGCTCCAATATCAAGTAGACGCCAATATCTCCAAAAGCCTACGGGATATTATCAGCAATATTGATGATATTATGGCAAATTAGAATTATTTTTGCAAAATCTATATCCTTCAGCACACACCAATCAAATTTTTAAAGCTGAAAACTGCCAAACTTGACCTCTTGACAGCCGCCAAGAAAAAGAATATAGTAATAATTGTCAAAATAAATAACATAATTTCATAAAACGCTAGGGGTGCACATCGCTGAGAATTTACCCTCATTACTTGAACCGGATAATACCGGCGTAAGGAAGCAGGAATTTATAAATTATACTACATAACGCCAGAATTTATCATACTGCACTGTTTAAACGTATATAGCTGGCATTATATCAATTCCAAACGATGTTGAACCTCCTCGCGCACAACGAAGGAGGATTTTTTATGTTGTACAATGTAATCCAAGATGGAGAAACCATCACTTATGTTCCCACAGTCTGGGGAAATGTGCTGCTTGCTGCACTTATCCTTGCACTACTTTGTGCCGCGGTATTTTTTGCACGCAAAGCCTATTTACGCACGGCTGCTCTTGCATCTTCAAATGTAAATTCTATTTCTTCTGCGCTGCCTTTGCCAACAAATAACAACACAAAGTCAAATCAATTCCCCGTTGCCAAACAGCATTTTAATGTCAAGCTTTCAGCCAAGCAATTATCGTTCTGTGCTGCTGCCATAGCACTTGGAACCGTATTGTCTAATATTAAGGTGTTTTCTTTTGTAACAGGGGGCTCCATAACACTGCTCTCCATGTTAGTTATCTGCCTTCCAGGATATTGGTTTGGTCTTGGAGCTGGCATTATGACAGGCATTGCATACGGTGTTCTACAAATGCTGATAGACCCGTATATTCTATTTCCAGCACAGCTTATTGTAGATTATCTGCTTGCCTTCGGCGCACTGGGTCTGTCCGGACTTTTCTGCAATGCAAAATATGGACTATTAAAAGGCTATCTTACTGCTGTCTTCGGCAGATATGTATTCGCTGTAATCTCTGGATGGATATTTTTTGGTGCCTATGCATGGGAGGGCTGGAATCCATTTCTCTATTCACTTGCTTACAATGCGATTTATATTTTTTCCGAGGCAGCAATTACATTGGCAGTTCTTGCCGTTCCAACTGTAAGAGAAACCTTTTCTCGCATAAAACGACTTGCAATAGGATAAAAAAATAATTGTTATGCCAAAAAACTACAAATCTCTCTTTTTTCTGCCATTATAATGTTATATAATAGGAATAAGAAGTTTTTATTCAGGGAAATATAATACAGCAACAGATACAAGGAGGAGAGATGGTAAAACACAAAGAACAACGCTTAACAGGTATTACAATGGCAGCTATCGGCGTAATTATGCCGCTGTTACTAAACGGCGATATTACATTCTCAATATTTGCGCTGTCATCAGGAATTACTTTACTTTTTACTGAGGAAATTTTCTAAAAAAAAGAAAAAATAGAAGTTTTGACTTATACAATATACCCGTATACCGTTATAGCTATCTGTACCTACCATTAACACTGTATAAATTTTTCATTTTCTACTTGTCTTACCGTACGCAAATGTGTTACAATAGAAAAAGAGAATATCAAGGACATACGGTGTACCACCTACTCCCATGGCAGTGGGAGCAGGCAAGGATGGTAGAGCTGCTACCACACGATACAGACAATGTCTGCGATACACACAAATTTATTATACGTGAATCCGTTAAGGATTACAACTATTAAATACGTGTGGACGCAGAATTTCTGTCGGCCTTTTGTAATATTACGAGACGCTGAGTGTGGATGCATACATACTTTGCGCCTCGTTCTTGATTTCTCATAGATTTCCTTTGCAGCGGTATTACAATACTGCTGCGGGGAAATCCTATAATGAGAAATCGAAGTTTCATGAAAGCTGTGGCACAATCGCGTTACGATTTATGGCACACCACCGTGGATTTTAACAGCGATTATGCCACTTTTTTTGCTCTTTCTTCGATTCAAATACGTAGTATAGGAGGTATATCAGTATGAAAAAGAAAAATTTTGGTGTATTACTATTAACAGGGATGCTTACCTTAAACGCTCTTGCTGGATGCGGAGCAACAGGCGGAATGACTGTAACTTCAGAATCGTCACAATCCTATTTAGAACAAACAGAAATTCCATTTGAAAATTTTGGGGAAGAATTTATCTTTCACACCAAGGCATCCGACCGCGTAACAGATGTTGAAGCTCCCTCTATTGTATCTTACGCCGAATCTGACGTATTCGGTGGGAAAAAGAAATATACCATTACTATGCAAATGCAGTTTGACGATATGGGTGGCTCTGTCTGCAACAATTTATTTGACGGTTATACTGGCACTTTGCTTCCCAATCCGGTCAGCAATCAATGGGTACATGGTGCTGGAGAACCTGCTGAAACCAATGAAGAATCCACAACAATTACATTTAACAAGAAGAAATATGCGATTAAATACGAATTAACTTATGAATTTTCAGATGATACACTTGCAACCGTTACATACAATATTAACGCCCCTGCGGATTACAAAGGCTTGGGAATGATTATGGCTTCTTACAGTGAAGATATCCCCACGATTAAAGAACCAACATCCATTGAAGAATCTGGTATCACGAAGATGAACGAAGTACATTATTATAAGATCGGTGAATTTTAAATTTTACGGGGCTGTCACAATAAGCTTTGATTATACAAGAGATAGTATAATGCAGCACAGTATTATAATATCTTGTATATGTTTTCCTTAATGCGACAGCCCCAAGAATTAACTTTGCAGATTTAGGCTTGCCTATTTTCCTGATAGCACTACTCCCCAAGCCTCGACGCAGCCACCGCTACGCCTGCGTTTGTGAAGCCGTACTCTCAGAAAATATTCTGCGGCAAACATCAGAGTATTTCGTGCGGATTATCCTAGGAAAAACAACGCATATCCGGAAAGCAAATACAAATCTGCAAAATTCCTTCCTGATATTGCGCTGTAATTGTTCCATTCATTTGTTCAGTAAGTTCTTTTGCAATTGAAAGCCCTAAACCAGTTGATTTTGCGGCTGTTTCCACGGTATAAAATCGTTCAAACAGCCGCAGCACCTGCAATTCATCCAATGACGCTGCGTGGTTTTCAAACACAAATTCTCCATTCTCTGTAAGAGAAATCCGCAAATCACCGTCGCTGTACTTGATTGCATTGCTAATAATATTTCCCAGTATACGCGATAATGCGCTTCTATTTAAGAAACGTACTACTTTTGTTTCGGGCATTGTAATTTTAGGAGTAATTTGACGGCTTACCAGCACTGCATAGTATGCCGAAAGAACTTCCTCCAATGCACTGTCAAGTGCCACCTCCTCAAATGATGTTTCGCGAGTTGCCGTAACCGCCGCTGAATATCCAAACAGTTCCTCAATCATCTGTTTCAGCGCTTCAATTCGTCCCTCCATAATTTCCAGATATCGCACTGCTTCTGGTGACTGCTTCGTCTGTTTGAGCAAATCCAAATAACCACATACTGCCGTTAATGGTGTGCGCAAATCATGGGATATATTCGTGATTGCATCCATAATTTCCAGATTTCCCTGCTGATACCGCAACCGCTCTCTGCGCAGCTTCCGCAACTGCACATTGATATCCTCCGCCAGCCTGCACAGATAGCGATCATGACTGGATATATCAATCAAAACATTTGTTTCCATTCTTAGGCGCTCCGCAAAAGCTTCCGTAATTTCCTGCACAGATTTGCGCATTACAATTATTTTGATTCCTAACAGACAAATTATAACGCATAAAAAACCAATGAAACACCCTATCCAAATTTCCATAAACTTAACACCTTTATTCCCATACTTACGAACGATTGCATTGTCCCTACTGGACAGCCCAAAATGTCCGATTTTACATGCAGGCCTCCTTCCTATATACTATCGCTCAGCCGTTCTAATCTATAACTTTACGATTCCTTCAATAACTGCAAGATTCACTCCTATACACTATCGTTCCGCCGTTCTAATCCATAATTCCTATTTCACATCTTCTCTGCGGAAGACAAATAATCCAATTCCTGTTACCGCCACTGCAATTATTGCAGAATATAGCATCATCAATCCTAAATGACTTTCCTCTGCCTGTATCTGTGAAAGCGTTACTGTCTGATTGCCCGGAAGAAAATCATTTAAAAAATTAAGAAACGACCGTTCTGGTTCGTCTATATAATATGGATTCGCCTCCTCTGGGCGTTCCACAATTTCTCCGTCTATATCTACATACACATAAGCCTCATGCCGCTTTGGTTCTTTCAGACGCGCATTCATATATGCACCACCAAATACAAATACAAACATTCCCAAAATGCAGATGACACTTGTAACCGCCTTATTTTGATTTAACATTGCAACAAATGTGAAAATCGCAGCAACTGCAATGCACAGCATTAGACTACAGCCCATATAAGCCAAAATAAATTTTATTGGCATAGAAAAAAATCCCAATAAAGGTATCCCTACCGCACAAAATCCTACAATAAAGGCAAGACACATAAATATTTCACCTATCACACATACAATAAAATTAGACAGATAAATATTTGCCCTAGTATGACCAACCATCAGTTTATTTCGTATCGTACCATCACTATATTCCGTTCCAATATACAAACTGCAAAAAGCCGACGCAAAAATCACCACCATCATAATATAAGTAAAAAATCCATTATCCAAAGTTATATGGACTCCTGTATGACGTTGCATTAAATGGTATTTATTTACAGGCAGAAAGATACCGATTGCAGCCATTGCCACCAATGTTAAACGAAAACTCGTATCATTCTTTAAACGAACCAAATTCGCATACAATAATCTACTCACGGCTGGCACCTCCAATCAGACTCACATAATAGCTTTCTAAACTCTCATCGCGCTCATAAACAGAAAGCACCTCGCACCCGCCTTTTGCAAGTGCAAGTACAAATTCCGTTATTCGAACCTTTCCATAAATATCAACCATAGCATCCGAAACAATCTGATACTCCAGCTTTAAACTGTCGCATACCTGTGCAAAAACCCTTAAATCCGTTACCTCCATGCGCAGACATTTCCGACACGCTGCTTCTAATTCTGGTGCACTGATCTCTTTTACAATCTGCCCATTATCTATAAACCCATAATGTGTAGCAAGACGTGAAAGTTCATCCAAAATATGACTGGATATCAAAACGGTTATCTGCCGTTCACGATTCAGCTTTAAAATCAATTCGCGCATCTCAATAATTCCCTGTGGATCAAGCCCGTTAACCGGTTCATCCAATACAAGGAAATCCGGATCACCGCAAAGCGCAATCGCAATCCCCAGCCGCTGGCGCATACCAAGTGAAAAGTTTTTTGCCTTCTTTTTCCCTGTATCACCAATGCCCACCAAATCCAAAAGTTCTTTTATCCCTTCAAAAGAAGGAAGCCCCAAAACGCGGTACTGCTCCTTTATATTTTCCTCTGCTGTCATATTTAAGTATATCGATGGCGTTTCCACAACTGCGCCGATTCTGCGGCGTGCCTTTTGAATACCCTTATGATTATTTTGTACTCCATACAGGTAAAAACTGCCTTTTGTTGGCTCTTGCAGACCACATAGTAAACGAATTAATGTTGTCTTTCCAGCGCCATTTTTCCCAACGATTCCATAAATTGCACCTTTGGGCACATGCATAGTCAGCCCATTTAAAGCCTTAAAATGCTTATAATATTTACACAAAGCCTCTGTCGTCAATACATACTCCATATAAATTCCTCATTTCTGTTATATTTTTGATTTTCTATATTTTAACGATACTTTGTTAAGAAACCTGTTAAGAAAAGAGTTAAGAAATGGTAAAGATTTTATACAACTTTGCCTTGTTGTTATCTTATTAAGAAATTCAAGACCTGTACATTAAAATCTTTTGCTTCTTCATATGCTGCATAACCAAGACCATTATAAATAAACAATTCGCTTACACGAATTTTATCAGCAATTTCAGAAACAGAAGTTGTTCCTACAATTCTAAAAGATATATAATCCATTTGAGAATTTCCAACACGAACACTTCCCTTATAAGCATGATAAAACATAGCAGCCTGCTTTCATTTAACTCATTTTAAATCCAATCCCCCACACCGCTTCAATATAATCCCTTCCGCCTGCTTCACGCAGTTTTTTGCGCAGATTACTGATATGTACGCGCAGGGAACTTTCCATACAATCAGGAGTATCTTCACTAATTTTATCCAACAATAATGTTTTCGTAATAACCTGAGAAGGATTCTGCATTAATAATTTTAAAATCGCATATTCTGTCTTTGTCAACCGCACCGGCTGATTCTGCACACAAACATTATGTGTACTGGTATCCATACAGATATCTTGATATTCGAGTACCGCATTCCTGCCAACAGCCGTTCCATTTCGTATCTGTACCGCAATACGCGCCAGTAATTCCTTGGATTCAAATGGTTTCGTCACATAATCTGCTGCACCGCCAAGCAACAGATCCACTTTATCCTCCACCCCTGCCTTCGCACTGACAACAATCACGGGAATCCCACTTAACTTTGGAAGTAATGCTCTGCCATCCAATCCCGGAAGCATTAAATCTAAGAGTACCAAATCAGGTTTTTGTGCCGATAAAACAAGGAGTGCCTCTGTCCCCGAATAGGCACGCATGGTCTGATATCCCTCCTTGACAAGCAGCTCCTCTAACATATCACCAATATAAATATCATCATCTACAATCAGTACCCGTTTCGTAAAAATCCCCCATTCTTTCTAAACTAAACAGCAAAAAAATTGCCGTTCCGTTACGCCAGCCACACACCGCAAAGCGGTAATTTTCCTTAAAATTATTCCGACGGATTTACATGTACCATAATATGCTTTACTTCCTCAAAATCTCGTTCAATCGAATCATGTACCTGCTCCGCGATACAATGCGCCTCTCGCAGCGTTTCATTGCCGTCCGCCGTAATTTCTATATCCACATATATACGATTTCCAAACACACGCGTGCGTAGCAAATCCACACTAAGCACACCCTCCTGTGCAAGCGCACAACGCCGCAGCCCCTGTTCGACTTGCTCATCACAAGCCTTATCTACCATTTTATCTACTGCATCCTTAAAAATATCATATGCCGCTTTCCCAATAAAAAAACAAATTACAAGACTTGCTACTGTGTCCATTACCGGAAATCCCAGCCTGGCGCCGACAATACCAATCAATGCACCAACTGACGAAAGTGCATCCGAACGATGATGCCAGGCATCTGCCATTAATGCACCAGAGTGAATGCGATCCGCATTGACTTTCGTATACCAAAACATTGCTTCTTTTACTGCAATTGACAAGACTGCTGCTCCCAACGCCAATCGCCCCGGAACAACCAGATCGCTATAATTGCCTGAAAAAATTTTAACGACTGCTGTATAGCCAATTCCCAAACCCGTTATTGCAAGAACCGTTGACAGAATAATCGCCGCAACGCACTCCATACGCTCATGCCCATATGGATGCTCTTTATCCGATTCCTTGTTCGACATGTGAATCCCAACCATTACAATAATCGTACTAAACACATCCGATGCAGAATGAATTGCATCACTTATCATAGCCCCCGAATACGCAATAATTCCTGCTATCAGCTTTAGCAAAGATAAGATCACATTCGCTACAATGCTGACATACGAAACCTTCATTGCAACTTTTTCAAAATTGTTTTCCATTTCCATTCTCCATTTCCGCGCACTCTCTCCATATTCTACATTCCCAAAGAACCTAAAAACATTCCTGTGCTTAGCGTTTCTTTATTATATTATTCCTCTCATAGTAATCGCTCCACTAACTGACTGTGACTGCGTGTATAACGTTCTTCGTTTTCTCCAAAGTATCCATTTTCTAAACATTTGTTCTTTCTATTATAACAGAACTTTTAAAAAAATCAATAGTAATTTTTTCTTTTCATAAAACACAAATCTCCTCCTTCCCATTTCTTGACAATCCCATCCCCATACAGTACAATTATTTGTAGATTATACCAAAAATTAGCTTTTTAATCACATTAATATTGTCAAAAAGCAATAAGGAGGAAGAATATTATGGAACAAAGTGACCCAAAAAAGCGTAAAGGTTTCAAACTTACAACGAAGTTGCTACTATTAATGAATTTACCAATTTTTGCAGTAGCCATTATTGCCGTTTTAATCAGTGCATATAAGCAGCAACGCCTTGCAGAAAGTATGACCAAACAAGAAATGCATTCCGCAGCATCAAGCATATTACAAGTCTACAACTCTGAAACAGATGGTGATTATTCATATTCTGATGGCTCCTTTCGCAAAGGCATAACACCGCTCACAGGAAACTACACCATAATCGACAACATCAAACAAGAAACGGGAATTGATGTTACCATTGCTTATAACAATACGCGCGTCTTAACCACAATTAAGGATGACACCGGAAACCGTGTAATCGGTTCAGAAGTAGACAGCCGTGTTATGGATGCTATTCAATCCGGCAAAAATTTTGTCGCCCGAAAAGTAAAAGTAGGAAATCTTTTCTATACAGGCTATTACATACCATTACGTCAATCCAGTGATAATACTATTGTTGGTACTGTTTTCTGTGGAAGACCACGTGCGGAGGTGATTGACGAAATTAAATTGTCCATAATCACCACACTCGCAGGCGTTATTATTGTTCTGCTTATTGCAATGGTTCTTTGCGCTATTGCTATGCGCCGCATTACCGCTGTTATCAAGAAAACTGTTGGAAATCTTGACAAAGTTGCAATGGGAAGTCTAAATTTTCAAATTGATACCCGCATATTAAGCAGAAACGATGAAATTGGCGATATGGGACGCTCTCTCCATGAAATGATGTCCGCTTTTCGCAGCATTATCCGCCAAATAACAGACTCTGCTGCCAAATTGGACTTTGTATCTACGGAATATGGTGAGTCATTTCAAACAATTGTCGATCAAATGAAAGGCATTAACGTTTCTATGGAGGAAATCGCCTGCGGCGCAACAACGCAGGCAACCGAAAGCCGTGAGGCAAATAATCAAGTAATTAATATTGGGGATGCCATTACTGCAACCGTTGAAGGTGTCGAAATCTTAAGCAATAGTTCTAGCAAAATGAAACAATATAGCGACACCGCCAATGACACCTTAGGAAAACTATCTGTTATTACAGAACGCACCAAAAGCGCAATTGCATCGGTACAAGAACAAACTAACGAAACCAATCAATCAACAAAAGATATTCAAGAGGCAAGCCAATTAATTACAGAAATTGCTTCACAAACAAACTTGCTCTCCCTAAATGCTAGTATTGAAGCAGCCCGAGCCGGAGAAAATGGCAAAGGATTTGCGGTTGTAGCAGATGAAATCCGTAAACTATCAGAACAATCCCGCCAATCCGCCGAAAAAATAGATACCATTGTGCATCAATTGATTATTAATTCTGACAATAGCGTGAAAACAATGGGAGAAGTATCTGAAATTGGAACCCAGCAGGCAGATATGTTGTCCAATACCATATTCATGTTCGATTCCTTAAACAGCGAAATTAGCGAAGTTGTCCATGCAATTTCTGAAATTCGAAATCAGACAGAAACGCTTGATACGCTTAAAACAGGCATATTAGATAATCTCAAAGGCTTGGCAAGTATCGCAGAACAAAACGCAGCAGGTACGCAACAGACTTCTGCATCTATGGCAATGCTTGGTGAAATTATTGACAAATGCAGCAAAGATACACAAACATTAATGAAACTAGCAGAAGAACTAAACCAAAATACACTGCGCTTTTCATTATAAGAAACTAACGGTACTCACAAGCAGAAAATTTTATGATATTGTTCAAGATAATTATGCTTGTGCGTCAGCGTAATTGACAAACTTTAACATTCACCAACACAAATTATTATCATGTCCAGAATGAAACTGCCGTAAAAGGCGGTGGAGGGGCAAACTTTAACGTTCACCAGTACAAATATTATAGGAGGCTTATGAAAATCATGATAAAGAAGCTTAGCATCAGCCATATAAAGTATTTTATTTGCCTATTTCTTAGTGCATTTGTTGTAATAGTGCTTAGTGCATGCGGCAGTGATTTTGATGGGTATGTAGATGAAAATGTAGACTACACTAATAACACCTTTACAGTGGAAGAAACAAATGGACATAAAATCGGCGTTTCTATGCCAACAAAAGACTTACAGCGATGGGTACAAGATGGAGAAAATATGAAATCTCAACTACATAATTTTGGATATACGGTTGATTTGCTCTATGCCAACAATGATAAAAACTTACAAAACGAGCAGATAAAAAGTATGATTGACAGCGGATGTGAAGTGCTTGTAATCGGTGCTATTGATGGAAGCGCTATTGCAGAAAGCCTTGAAACTGCAAAGAAAGCAGGTGTCGTTGTAATTGCTTATGATCGTCTGATCATGGGATCCGATGCCATAAATTATTACGCCACTTTTGACAACCAGTTAGTAGGAACTTTACAAGGACAGTATATTGTGGATGCCCTTGATCTAAAAAATACACAAGGGCCATATCATATCGAATTATTTACAGGTTCCTCCGATGATAATAACTGCAACTTTTTCTTTGGTGGTGCATTAGAAGTACTTCAGCCCTATATCAACACTGGTAAATTAATTGTCACCTCTGGACAAACCACGAAAGAACAATGTTATACGCAAGGCTGGTCAACGGATATTGCCAGAGAACGCATGGAAAATATCCTAAAAACATACTACGCTGATGGAACGAAACTGGATGCTGTTCTCTCTTCCAACGACTCCGTCGCACTTGGTATTGCAGAAGCATTATCCGCCCAATACAACGGTGATTTTCCCTTATTGACAGGTCAAGACTGCGATATAAACGCTGTTAAAAATATTATTAATGGAAAACAATCCATGTCAATCTTTAAAGATACGCGAAACTTAGCAGCAAAAGTCGTAGAAATGATAGATGCCATTATCAGTGATGAAACCGTTCCAATCAACGACACTACGACCTATAACAATGGAACAGGCATCATTCCAACACTCTTATGCGATCCCGTATTTGCAGATAAAAACAACTATAAAGAAATATTAGTAGACTCTGGATATTATACAGAAGATCAATTCAAATAATTTCAAAAAAAGCTGACAGTCTTCGCAAAAAGCAAAGACCGCCAGCTTTTTTATAACAGTGAAATTACATCATCGAATCAATTTTTTCTTGATTTTTTTTCATTATATGTTATACTAACTTCATGGGGCATTAGCGCAGTTGGGAGCGCGCAACATTCGCATTGTTGAGGCCACGGGTTCGACTCCCGTATGTTCCATTCTCATTTCCTCCTAGTTACAAGAGTTTTCTTGTTTCTAGGAGTTTTTATTTGCTTCTGTATGTAGACGTATCCATACACCTTACATATAAGATAGTTTTCTTGTTTCTAGGAGTTTTTATTTGCTTCTGTATGTAGACGTATCCATACACCTTACATATAAGATAGTTTTCTTGTTTCTAGGAGTTTTATTTGCTTCTCTATCTTCCCTGTATTTTCTATCTTTTTTCAAAGACTTTTTGAAACGCCTCTAAATTTCCATCTTTTCCTCTTGGAATCGCAAACACGACTCGCCCAAAACACTTATGACTGGATTGCAAATACTGCTGAAAAAGTTTCGCTACTTCTGTAGGATTCTGTCCAAATACGCCGCACCCATAAGCCCCCAATATCAAAGTATCCACCTGATTCTCCTTCGCAATATCCAATACAAACGCAATCCTTGACTGTAACGCCTTTGTATTCTCCTGCTCTGAAACCTTTTGCGTCCGTTGCGCAGCCAATTTATTTGGTGCCGCACAAGTGATTACATCACAATGAAACAACGATTCCTCATATTGAAATAAAATATTTGGTGAATACATTCCCCTATTCAAATACAATGCTCTGCCTTTATGCTGACGATTCCACTCATAGAAATTCTTATCCATCTGTAACAAGACATTATACAAATAGGAGGCATGACACAGACATTCTTCCTGCGCTTTACTACCCTTAATAAACATACCACCTGGATTTTTATAGGAGGAAAAATTCAGCAGTGCGGTTTTACCATTTCCACTATAAAGATTCCCCGCATGAACTGTATCCAACTCCTCCACTGTTATCTTCATTTCTTGATTTGTAATGGATATTTTTGATTTAAAATCCGTATTATATATTTTTGTATTCTCTATCGCCGCTTTAATCTCCTGCGCATACTTTTCCTGCATCTGTTCCGTATGCATCCGTGCCACCTCCGCACGCTGCTCCTTATTTTCCCAGTTCCCACTATTATATGCCATTTCTTCCTCCTACTAATTTTATGGTAGTGTCAAATCTATAACATTAAAATCGCCTCAACCCCCGTAAAATCGAAGGGTTCATCCTCTCGGTGTTTTATACCCTCTTTCTACCTTTGATATGGTGATTGATACAAACAATAAGATTCGTTCATCCTCTCGGTGTTTTATACCCTCTTTCTACCTGGAATATTCAATGACTGTTACGTCAAATAAGAAAAGGTTCATCCCATCGGTGTTTTTATACCCTCTTTCAACCTCTTAATGACCAATTATTGTTAATAACTCCATTATCATTAAAGGAAAATTTACTAAAAATACTATTTCCTCTAACGCACCCTCTCTCTTTTCTTAATACGAAATCCATTTTTCAAATACAACTTTACTGCATTTTGATTCCATTCAGCTACATGCAAAATAATTTCTTCATAGCCTTGTTCTTTTATATGATTTATTCCCCAAAACAACAATTTTTGTCCTATACCTTGTCTTTGAAACGATTTCTCAACAATTAAATCATCTATCTCATTTTCATAACAGGAAACAGCGCCTATTATTATTCCATTTTGCAAATAAAGGAAAATATCCTTTATTTTATCTTTGATCTGAGAATAATCATCATAAAAATTTATTGGCTCAACCTCTAACGCCTTTCTCATTTTGTAAAAACATTCATTATATATTTTTTGATATTCATTCCAATATTCTTTTTGAAAAGGAACACATATTATGTCATTCTGATACTTCAATGCTTTATTATATATCATTTCATATGCAATTATCTCTTTCATCTATCTTTCTTCCCAAAATCCGTTATTCATTATCATCCATATCAATCACACAGAAATCAGTTATCAAACAGCATAGTTCTCCTGCCGCATCATAGCCCCAAAATGAGGGGTAACATCCATCACCATATCCCGAAGAAAATGCAACAACATTAAAATCCGTTTCTGGAAGAACAAAATTAGCAGTCATATAGGTATCAACATAACTTTCCTCTAAAAGCTTATCAAATTCTGTTAGTTCACCATACTCTGTAGTGTCCATTAGCGCCTCCAATTTTTTGCATGTCTGCTCATCCATAAAACATCCCGTTCCCGTATCCACGCCATAGCCAAAAAACTCATCTTCTTCTAATGCTTCCGCTTCCTGCCCCTCTACCAATGCAGGTTCAAATCGAACTGGTATCTTTTCATTTAACCGCATTTCTGCAAACGCAACACGCTGATCATCATTATTATGATAGATATACAATACCACTGGATATTCACCAGAAGGAACCCGAATCGTAAACGCCTCCATCTCCCCCAAAACAAGTGGATCATTTGCAACAATTTTACCTGTGGGAAGCTTTATCTTTGCTAATTCCTGCTCCCTAAAATATCCCTCCTGCTTATTCTCTTTCAAAAAATCATCCGCCGTATGATTACGCAAAGCTATCATTAATTTTTCATTTATATACATCTAATTCCCTCATCCCTTTCGAAATATAAGTACACCTTTTTCCTATTACAATACCAACTATTACTTTGCTATTAAAAATCGCACGCACAGCCTTCCCAATTTTCTGTATTTATTCCTGCGATCGCTTAAATTTGCCAATAACACCGACTCACAAGCGTTATTTTCTTGAGTAATATGGTAAAATTTATCGCTCGTGAGTATATCAGAATATTTCTAAGAAATTGATGCAATTTATAACCGCCTAAGTAATATTACAGCAGTTTACAAGATTTTGTAAAAGTTATATTTTCATAATTTTACATCGAATAAATATTCAATTTTCCCGTGTATTGTAGGTATTAAAATGTATAAATATTGCATTTTAAACAGCAAATCGAGTAATTTTTAAAAGTTGTAAACTGGTGAATATTAATTAAATTATACTAAATACTTACTGCAATTCGAGCATTTTTAAAAAGTTATAAACTGGTGTAATATTATACTAAACGTCGAAAAGGCTGACGCTAAGTATCACGAAGTATAACAATATGCACACACCCGCTAAAATTCTAATATCAGTATAACACAATCACCAAAACACTTTCAATCTAATTTACAAATATCATCCTTTTTAAATTGTTGTTTTTCATCTATTTTTAATTATAACTCAAATTTTTATTGACATTCGTATTAAATAAATTATCCCCTGGTATCACGATTACACCCTCCTTAACCTGTTCTCCACGTACACGAATTATCATATTCTTCTCGCCGCGATCTGGCACTGCATAAACTATTAATTGTCCACAATAGGCTCTACGGTAATTTGCCGTATATTCTGTGTTATCGGCTAAGTCACCATTTTCCAAACCTAAAAGCACGCCATTTTCCACTGTAACTGTTAACATCGTCGCATCATGATAAACACGCCGTCCCCTGCCATCAAGCATTGTCACTTCTATCTGGTGCAGCAGCGGCTTATCTACAATCCGTTCTGCCACGTCTTGCTCCTCTCCAACTCTTCTGCCAACGCCTGATAAAGCAGCATATGAATCCCCTGAATACGGATAGACAAAAGGATAATCATGCGTATAATCCCAACCAAAATCGCAAAAATACTCTTCCAGTTTTATTTGACAAGCACTACCTGTCGTATAAAGTGAATAACTTATTCTATCTTCCAATTCATCTGAAACGCTCTGCGCACACAATTCTCCTTCCTCAAACAAAACGGTAATCAAAATACAGTCTGTATGCTCTGCTTTCTGAAAAATCCCAAGACTGCGCTTATTTAAAAGCAATTCCACTCTATCCAAATTGGTGTAGCATTTCACAGTAATGCGCTCACCCACGCAATAATTCCAACATTCCGTTGCTGGTGCAAATTCACACAAAACTGCATCTTCAAAAATTTCTCCCCATGCAGTTTGACAGCTTTCCGCTTCACGTATCGTGACGAGATGAATCATCGGCTCTTGTGTCCAAAAACTTTGCCTACGATAATATCCTGCCTTTTCAAAACCCGCCAGCGTCAAAAGCCCAGCACCAGAACCGTGAACCGGCCAACCATACGCTTCACCAAGATAATCAATTCCTGTCCATAAAAACTGACCACTAATATACCGCTTTTGGGTAACAGTTTCCCACGCTGCCAGAGAATGGCCATTTTCACTCCCTAAAAATGGCTTATCCGGATACAATGTATGATGTTTTTCGTACAATTGTTCTTTATAATTATAACCCACTACATCTAACGGGTCAATAAACCCAATTTTTGCCGAAAGCTCTGGGTATGCTGCCGCCAATGTAACTAGATGTGTTGTATCGGTTTCCTTAACAATTTCACAAAGCCGTCGTGAAAGCTCGGAAAGACGCTCCATATTGGGACGCATTGGACTATATGCTTTCTGCGTTTGTGTTTTTCCAGCATCATTATTACCTGTCATTTCTGCAAAAGAAGGATGCGCATAAGGATCGTTTGGATAGTCAATTTCATTGCCAATACTCCACAAAATCACGCTTGCATGGTTGCGGTCACGCAGAATCATATCCCTTAAATCGCGCTGATGCCACTCCGGAAAAGCGGTATAGTATCCTTGATGCTTTGGAGGAAAAACATTATGACCATGCCACCATTTATTTTTTGGTGCTTCCCACTCATCAAAAGCCTCGTCAATAACCAAAAAACCCAGCCGATCACACAAATCATACAGTTCCGGCATATGTGGATTATGGCTCATACGAATGGCATTACATCCCATCTCTTTTAGTTTGATCAAACGCCGATACCAAACCGCCCAAGGCACAGCAGCCCCAAAGCAGCCTGCATCTTCATGCACGCAAACTCCCTTTAATATATAAGGAAAACCATTTAAGAAAAATCCCTTATCTGCATGAAATAAATAATGGCGTATGCCAACGCTCGTACTATGCACCATATAAGATTTTTCATAAGAAAGATAGGTTTTTAGTGTATATAAATTCGGACTTTCCGGACTCCAAAGCGCCGGATTTTTAATTAGTCCTGTATTTTTTACAATAACCGATTTGCCTTCCGCTACCGTCGCCTGTGAAAGCGATTCTCCTGTAATATTTCCCTCCATATCGAACAAAACATTTGTAACTGTAATTAAACACGCTTTGGATTTATGATTGATTATCTCATTTTCAACCACAAAGACTGCCTCCTGTGATTCAACACTTGGCGTATAAAAGAATATACCATTCGGAACAGGATGAATGTCCTCAGAAACTATTAATGTTACTTTGCGCGTAATGCCTGATCCAGTAAACCACCTTGCATCTGCAATCTCACGCCTATCCACATAAACACTAATAATATTATCTCCATCAAACCGAAAATAGTCCGTAATATCATAAGAAAAAGAAATGTAGCCATTGGGCCGCTCGCCCAGATAAGTAGAATTGCACCAAACTCTGCTATTTTTGTAAACGCCATCAAAATTTATACTAATACGCTTCCCTCTCCAAGCCTCCACTGGTGTAATATAAATTCGGTACCAGCCAATTCCCCCCGCTAAATATCCCGTACCACTCGAATATTCCGCTGAAAACGGCAGTGCAACAGACCAATCATGCGGCAATAGCACCTCTTCCCAATCATCATCTAGGTAAGAAGCCTGCCATGCATCTGGCACATCTCCCAAATGAAATTTACAGCTTGTCAAACAAACCGTCAATGTATCCATTACCTCCATATCCATTCCCTTTAAAAGCAATCGTTCGCCTATCATATATCTTTAAACCCTCAATTCTCTAAAAAATTAATCTTCCATCCTATATTATTTTATAAAATAAATTCACGAAAATCAATGTGTTTTAGGATTTATCTTTGTGAAATATTGTGGTATACTATTCCTGTATCCTATTTATGTAAAGATTTGGAAATTATGTAGAGTAGATTCTTTTTTTCTACTCTCTGCGCAACCCGTACGCCGCCTTAACGGCATATTTCCACTACATAGGTCTGCGCATAAATAATCCAACTCACATAATAATTATTATAAAATGAAATTCACAAAACATTATTTGACACAAAATTTTTATATATTCATGAGCGGTCAGATTTACCATATATTCACGATGCTTTCCGCTCGTGAGTCGGGTGATTTGGTAGATTTTAACAATCATGAGTATAAAATAAGAAAAGCGAGGAGTTGAGGACATGCGCTACATAAAAAGTGACGATATTAAACCTGGTATGCGCCTTGCATACAATATCTATGATACAGATGGACACACATTAATATGCAGTGGTAGTGTTATATCAGATTTTTATATAAAAAAAATTAAAGAATACGGTTTTGATGGTATATATATTACGGACGAATTATCCGAAGATATTAAAATCGAACCAATTATTCCCCATAATCTGCGGACAGAAGGTTTGCATTGTGTACGAGATAGTAACATTGATAAATGCAAAGGCGTTTCCAAACAAATTGTTCGAGAAGTATTAAACAATGGTGTTTTATCTCTTGACTTAACCGATCTGCGGACTTTCGACAGTTATACATATGCCCACTCAGTAAATGTTGCCGTTCTTTCTTGCATTATAGGCTTTGGATTAAAAATGAAAGAATCCGAATTAGAACAGCTTGTTATGGCAGGTCTACTCCATGACCTTGGCAAATTATCCATACCAACCGAAATATTAAATAAGCCTGGTCGACTTACTCCAGAAGAATTTGAGATTATGAAACAGCATCCAATCCGTTCTTACGAAATTATCAAAGAACGCTGGGATATTTCCTCGCAGGTAAAAGTCGCCGTTCTCTACCACCACGAAAACGAAGACGGAAGTGGATACCCAAACGGTGTCGATGGCGACGAAATGACAATATATACCAAAATACTCCATGTAGCAGATGTTTATGATGCACTGGTAGCCAAACGCCCCTACAAAAATCCTTATTCACCCTTTGAAGCATGTGAATTTTTAATGGGTGGCGGCGGTATTATGTTTGACCCTAAAGTAGTGGAATCCCTATTACGTTATGTGCCATTCTATCCCAAAGGAACTTTGGTTAAACTATCCGATGGCAGGGAAGGTATTATTGTTGAAAACTTTGGTAAACGCAATCTTAGACCGCTTATCCGCATGATGGATGGAAGCATGATCGACCTTGATAACCAAGAAAACTACAACCTAACAATTTTACATGGCACGAATGAAGATGTAATGGATCCTTCTATTGCTGAAACAGACCGCAAGAAAATGATAACTCCGTCCAAAAAATATCGGATTATGATTGTAGATGATATGCTGACAAACTTACAATTACTAAACGGTATTTTACATCATATGTATGACTTAAATCTTATAAGCTCCCCCAAACAGGCACTGCTCCACTTAAAGAAACAAATGGAACCTGATTTAATTATTCTTGATATGGACATGCCTGAAATGAGCGGCTTTGAAACTGCCACACATATACAGGATATTATTGGATGTTCAGTACCCATCTTATTTGTAATAGATAACTATAACAAGGAAATCATGTCAAAATGCCGCAAGGCTGGTGGTACAGGTTATATTTTACGTCCTTATAAACCGACTTATGTTCGTTCTGAAATCAAACGTATTTTAACCGGACGAAGAATGTTGGAGTAAAGTTTCATTATATATTCGTTTAGTATTTATATCTGTTACATAGTTTTATGTGAGAAAAACGAACATCAAAGTAATTGATTGCTTTGATGTTCGTTTTTCTCACATAAAACCTATTTTATTTATAAAATTCCAAATAAAAATGCCCAGAACCGGAATCGAACCAGTGACACGAGGATTTTCAGTCCTCTGCTCTACCGACTGAGCTATCTGGGCATACAAAAAACATTTTTTGTAAATAGCGGGGATAGGATTTGAACCTATGACCTTCGGGTTATGAGCCCGACGAGCTTCCAGACTGCTC
>ERZ778495.376-NODE-376-length-43625-cov-18.108423_pt1 | contig 43625 bp, 40 predicted proteins | sample MGYA00433100_ERZ778495 | MGnify/ENA primary metagenome ERZ778495 (study PRJEB29527, sample SAMN07138962) | mouse gut metagenome | material: feces | host: mouse | place: China:Nanjing | collected 2016-01-25 ...
AAAAGCCTGAAGCCGCAGTACCGGGAGAAGACTGCCGGCCACGGTGTTTTTAATGGGATTTAGGTGTTGGTGGGGAAGTGAGGGCGTGGCGCTGGAGGGTCAGGGGAAGTGAGGGCGTGGCGCTGGAGGGTCAGGGGAAGTGAGGGCGTGGCGCTGGAGGGTCAGGGGAAGTGAGGGCGTGGGACGTTGGAGGGGCGAGGAAGGAGGAGAGAAAAAGAAGCCGCGGGGCGGCTTCAGAATTGGGAGTAGAGGAAGGGGGGAGCGGTGGAGAGGTTGGCGGTCATGAAGTAGAGGTAGAGGAGCATAAGGAGGGCGTAGAAGGAGAGGACTTGGAGGAGGAAGCGGGTTTTGGGACTATTTTTAAGGCTCTTTATAAAAGTTGTAAAGGCTTTCATTGATCAGTACCCATCCTTTCCGTCCGATGTGGACTTGGTCTTCAAAGAAGTATTTGGTGTATTCGTCGGCTGAGAAATCGGCAAGCTGGGCGTTGTAGGTTTCGGCCAGACTTTGGATGTTGGAGTAGTAGGTTTCTCTGGCGGTCTGGGGGAAGCCGGTGTAGTCGTAGTAGTAGCCGTTTACAGGGAGGACTACAAGTAATGGCTTGATGTCCATGTCACGGCAGACATTCAGGAAACAGCGGAGGTCGTCGTACTCCGGGGAGGAACCGTAGCCGTGGATGGCTTTTTTGTTGCAGTCTTTCTTTTTGGAAAGGCGCGGTTTTAGTTTTTTGTAGTTTTTGTCATCTATGTAGAATTGGTTCTCCTGATAGCGGGCACCGTCTTCTTCGGCTTTGGAAAGCCATTTGGTCCAGTTGATGGAAAGATTGCCGGCGGGTGGGCCTGGCTTTTTGGCGGTTAGGTCAAAGAGAAGGGGAACCGTTATTTTTTCTTTCTCGTTCAGGAAGCTCTGCCAGGCGTTGGCTATGAGTGTGTCCTGGCTTGTTGCAGTCTTGGTGTTCCATACACGTTCGTAGGTGGTCAGACGGTTCTGGGTTTTGGGGTCGTCTTTCAGAAGGGTGTGGGTGCGGTCTATGATGTATTGTTTTGTCTCTTTTGAAAGGGCCTCATTTTGCAGCATACCCATGTAGTCATTTTCTGAGAAACGGGATGCAAAGGCCTGGGGCAGGACACCGGGTTTTCTGAACCATTGTGGGGACAGGAACAGAACGGCTTTTTTCTGCCCCTCCCCTAAAGCGCTGAGGGCAATGGCATGGCTCAGGGACTGGTAATAGCCCGCACCTATGAGCATGGGCTGAAAGTCACTGTCAGCGAACATGGATGAGGGGTGGTAGGGGGTGTCCTGTCCATGCATGAACTCGGAGGAACCGAATACCAGAAGGCTGTGGGAGTTCAGGTTTTGTTTTATGGTTTCACGGGATCGTGTTTTAGTCTCATTGGCCCATGTGGAAAATGTATGGGAGTCCGGGATTTTCTTGTCACGGACAGACAGATGAATGCCTGCTGCAGTGACAAGGAATAGTACGAAAGCCGTGAAAAATGCAATCAGTCTTTTCATGTTTCTTGCGCCTGCCTTTCCTGGGTCAGCATTTGGATTTCACGAGAGCCAGAATTTTTTCCGGGGTATCCATCTCCTCTCTGGTGACTTCTGAGGGGGCGATGACAACGCTGCATTCCTCCTCAAGGCCGGCTAGGAGTTCGGCAAATCCCAGAGAGTCCAGAAGACCGGATTGGAAAAGTTCGGTTTTTAAGTCTTCTTTTACAATGTCATCCTCACAGATTTCTGCTAATAAATCTAAAATTTTTTCTTCCATTTTTCATTTCTCCTTTTTTAAGTATAATTGATGGCCACCGGGCAGCGTGTTTGCTGCGCATAGGTGCCGCTGCCGGATATCAGGCGGTTAAGAGCTCCAGGAATTTTCCGGAGAAGATAAAGAAGCCGAATATCACCAGGTTTATGGTAAGCAGCCAGGAGACTGCTTTGTATAGTTTTTGGTTTTTGTATTTTTTGTAGAAGCCTGATTTTTTCTGGTAGATCTCTGTTGCTGACAGCAGGATGCCGTGGTAGAGGCCGTAGAGGATGTAGGAGGGAGTGACGCCGTGCCATAATCCCATGACCCCCATATTGACAATAAATCCGGCGCAGGCTCTGTTCAGGCGGGTTGAGAACCATTTCTTCTTTGAGCATTTCATAATGAAGCGGGTGAAGAGGAAATCACGGAACCAGTGGGACAGGGTTATGTGCCAGCGGTCCCAGAATTCTTTTATATCCAGGCTTTTGAAAGGCGCCCGGAAGTTGTCAGGCAGTCTTACGCCCAGAATGTAAGCGGTTCCTACTGCCATAAGGGAATATCCTGCAAAATCAAAGAACAGGTAGAAACCGTACAGCCAGGCATACCCTGCGGCAAAATACCATGGGGCGCCGCGCTGCCCCATGGACTGTTCACATATGGTGAGCAGTGTGTAGAGCTGAGTGCCCAGCGCCAGTTTGTAGACCAGGCCCAGCAGAAGTTTAAAAATGCCTTCCCCCAGCATTTCCAGGTATTCCGCCCTTGGTATGGTGCGCTCCCAGTCATCGTGAAAACGCCGGCTCCGGTCAATGGGGCCGGAGCTGATAGAGGGAAAGAAAAGAAGGAATCCTGAAAATTCCAGGAGTGGAACCTCCTCAATGATTCCGTCATATATCTCTATGACCATCTGAATGCTGCGGAAACTCATATAGGAAATGCCCGTGAATCCGAAAATGTTCATGTGAAACAGGGGCGATAGTTTACATAATATAAGCGGCAGCAGCATGGCTGCCAGAAACAGATAATACTGTTTTTCATTCCTGCCGTTTTTTCTGCGGACAGCCGCATAGACGCGTACCACCAGGTAAGACCATGCGTAAAACAAAAGCAGGTAGAGGAACTGTCTGGGACTGTGGCCGAAAACCAGGACGATAAACACAAGGGAGACGGCCAGGGTGTAGTGGCCCATCTTTTTTTCCATGATGCCCAGAATGACGGCGGGGATCAGGAAGAGAAAAAGGCAGACAAAGAAGGAGAGCCCTTCATAAAAACTCAAAGAACCAGGTCTCCCAGCGCTTTTCTGTCAACTTTTCCGTTTCCGGTCATGGGAAGACAGTCCATGAATACGAGTTTCTTAGGTATCATGTATTCCGGAAGGAATGTGCGCAGTCCCTCTTTTAAAGTTTCTGCGTAATTGCGCTCCGGCGCCGTCATGCCGGGGCAGACCAGATAGGCACTGATGCTTTTGACACGCCCGTCCCTCGTGTTTGGGAGTACAGCGGCTTTTTCTATCTGGGGGAGTCGGAGAAGATTATTTTCAATATCCTCCAGCTCAATTCTGTATCCGTGCAGCTTGATCTGCAGGTCTATGCGTCCGCAGTAATAGAGCATTCCGTCTTTCAGATACCCTTTGTCACCTGTGCGGTATGCCGGCATGATGATGCCCTTATTGGTATACGGGAAGAAGCGGCTCTTGGTCTGTGTGGGATTCTGATAGTAGCCGGGGCTCACCGTATCGCCTATGATCATTATTTCCCCTTTTTCCCTTTCCGGGAGTACACTGCCGTCCGGACCGCAGACCTGCAGCAGGGTCCCAGGTTTTGCCCTGCCCACAGGGAGAGGAGATGGACTGGCTGCCAGTTCCGGGGTTATCTCCACCTGGGTGACCGCCACGGTGGATTCGGTGGGGCCGTATGTATTCATGACTTTTGCAGCAGGAAAGCGTTCCAGGAGCTTTCGGGCTGTCCGGTTCGTAAGGGTTTCCCCGCAGAACAAAAACAGACCAAGGTCGGGCAGGCTGGCCTGGGCAAAAGCAGGGTCTGACAGGCACACATCCGCAAAGGACGGAGTGGAGACCATAATGGAGGCCCCGGAGCGTTTCAGGGAATCCAGCAGTCTCTGGTAATCCTTCTGTACATCTTTTGTCAGACACCATAGCGTTCCGCCCACTGCCAGACAGGTGTACAGATCCATAACAGACAAATCAAAGGAGAAGGGAGCCTGATTCAGAAACACCTTTCCCTTTTTGGCATTGGTCGGAGTTCCAAGGGTGATGGACCAGTCCAGAAAATTACTTAAATTGGTTTCCGTGATGGTAACTCCTTTTGGGGTACCGGTGCTTCCGGAAGTAAATATTATATAGAAAATATCATCCCCGGAAACCGGCTTTAGTCTGCTGTTTTCCAGGCAGCCATTCATACAGGACAAATCTGTATGCACGATAATATCAATGTCCTCCAGGGAAAGGGGGCGTTTATCCCTGCATTCAGCCCGTAGGGGGGAGAGGGATAAAAAGACAGGTGAATCAAGGGCGTCCAGGATCATTTCCGCACGGGAATCCGGCACGGAGGTGTCAATGGGGCAGTAGGCCCGGCCCGATCTCACACATGCCAGGAAGGATACAAGCATCAGGGGATGTTTGTGCCCGTACACTGCGATGGGAGAACGGTTCTGACCGCATAGCTGCTCAAGATGGCAGGCCAGGCGGGAAGAATATAACTCCAGCTCCCCGTAAGTAACAGACAAGCCGTCACAGCAGATGGCTGTTCTTTCCGGGCAAATGGAGGCATACTCAGATATTTGGTTCAATATATTCATAAAAATCACCTCAGTTTCGACATTTTTCTTACCTTTTCATTACATCATAAAATTTAAAAGAAATTGCAGGCTCAATTTAAAAGAAATTCTAAAGAAAACCTTTCGATTCATTAAGAATCAAAAGACTGTCTATAGCTGCGCAGTGACAAAAATTCTACATCCAATGTATTTTTTATGAATAATTATGCCGCGGTACTTGCGTAAAGCAGGCAAAACGAATATAATTCACAGTAGAATAAAACGGACAAGGAGAACATATATGAATAAGAATTTTGATGTTATCGCACTGGGCGAGCTTTTGATCGACTTTACGGAGAACGGTGTGAGCGGACAGGGAAATCCCATCTTCGAGGCAAATCCGGGCGGGGCGCCGTGTAATGTGCTGGCTATGCTGAATAACCTTGGAAAAACCACATCTTTTCTGGGAGTTGTGGGAAAGGACCAGTTCGGCACATCTCTGAGAAGTACACTGAACAGCCTGGGTATTGACACCAGCCATCTGTATGAAAACCAGGAAGTCCACACAACACTGGCATTTGTCCATACGTTTGAGGACGGGGACAGGGACTTTGCGTTTTACAGAAATCCCGGTGCGGATATGATGCTGAATATTGAGCAGATAGATGAAGCGTACATAAAATCAGCCAGGGCATTCCACTTCGGAACACTGTCCATGACCCATGAAGGGGTGCGCAAAGCCACTGCCAAAGCCATTGATGCTGCAAAAGAAGCCGGGCTTCTCATCTCTTTTGACCCCAACCTGCGTCCTCCTCTGTGGAGCAGCATGGAGCTTGCAAAAGACCAGATCGCCTACGGCCTCTCAAAATGTGATCTGCTGAAAATCTCAGAGGAGGAGCTGGAATTCATGACCGGGACCAAGGATGTGAAAGAAGGCGCGCGTATACTGCTTGCTCAGTATCCCAATCTGAAGCTGATGAATGTAACAATGGGAAAAGAGGGCAGCACTGCGTTCCATGAGGGCAGAGAAGTATTCCATGCGCCGTTTTTACAGGAGAATACAATTGAGACGACAGGGGCAGGCGATACCTTCGGCGCATGTGCGCTGAATTATGTGCTGGAGCACGGAATAGAAGGCCTTACAGAGAAACAGCTCTATGAAATGCTGGAATTCTCCAATGGTGCATCCTCTCTTATCACTACAAAGAAGGGCGCCCTCCGCGTTATGCCTAAAAAAGAAGAGGTATTGGCGTTTATCGCTGGAAAATAGAGTAAAATTGTCGAAATATTGTTGTGAATCTTTAATATAATACAGCATTGACAGTAATCGGAAATTGTGATAAATTATAGACATAACAAAATAATAGTTTTGATTTCTGACGGATTACAATGTGGAGCACCACAGTGAAGTCAAAATGTAAGTGAGAGCCGACCGTCTGGGCAACGTTTGTAATTGTGTAATTGACAAATGTTGCCCTTTTTTTTCAAAGAGGTTCGTACACAGACCGTGGTGGCATGCACGCAGAAGACAAAGCTATTGCTATGAAAAGGAGGGTATTAACATGGGATTCAAATCAGACATCGAAATCGCACAGGAGTGCACAATGGAGCAAATTACAAAGATTGCAGAAAAAGCAGGTATTGATGACAAATATCTGGAGCAGTACGGTAAGTACAAAGCTAAAATTGACTACAATCTGTTAAAAGAATCTGATAAACCGAACGGAAAACTGGTTCTGGTTACAGCTATCAACCCGACACCTGCCGGTGAAGGAAAGACCACAACAACAGTAGGTCTGGCTGACGGCCTTCAGAAATTAGGAAAAAATGTAATGGTAGCGCTCCGTGAACCATCCCTGGGACCGGTATTCGGTGTAAAAGGTGGTGCCGCAGGCGGCGGATATGCACAGGTAGTTCCAATGGAAGATATCAACCTGCATTTCACAGGTGATTTCCATGCGATCGGTGCAGCCAACAATCTGCTGGCAGCAATGCTGGATAATCACATTTATCAGGGCAACGACCTGAACATTGACCCAAGAAAGATTACCTGGAGAAGATGCGTGGACATGAATGACCGCCAGCTTCGTTTTGTAGTTGATGGACTTGGCGGAAAGACTAACGGCTGTCCGAGGGAAGACGGATACGATATCACAGTTGCTTCCGAGATCATGGCTGTTCTGTGTCTGGCAAAAGACATTACAGACCTGAAGGAGAGACTGGGAAGAATCATCGTTGGTTATACATATGGCAAGGTTTCCGAGCAGAAACCAGTTACAGCCCATGACTTACATGCAGAAGGGGCTATGTGTGCACTGCTGAAAGATGCCCTGAAACCAAACCTGGTTCAGACTCTGGAGCATGTACCTGCAATCGTTCACGGCGGACCATTCGCTAATATCGCTCATGGATGTAACTCTGTGATCGCTACCAAGATGGCACTGAAATTAGGTGACTATGCTATCACAGAAGCCGGATTCGGCGCTGACTTAGGTGCAGAGAAATTCCTGGATATCAAGTGCCGTATGGCTGGCCTGACACCGAGCGCAGTTGTTATCGTAGCGACTGTACGTGCCCTGAAATACAACGGCGGCGTACCGAAAGCAGACTTAAATAACGAGAATCTGGAAGCTCTGGAGAAAGGTCTCCCGAACTTACTGAAACACGTAAGCAATATCACAAACGTTTACAAACTTCCGTGTGTTGTTGCGATCAACGCATTCCCCACAGATACCAAGGCAGAGCTTGACCTGGTAGAATCAAAATGTAAAGAACTGGGCGTAAATGTTGCACTTTCCGAAGTTTGGGCAAAAGGCGGCGAAGGCGGCGTTGCACTGGCTAAAGAAGTGGTACGTCTTGTGGAAGAGAAGAATGACTTTACATTCTCCTATGAGCTGGAAGGAAGCATTGAGGACAAATTAAACCAGATCGTTCAGAAGATTTACGGCGGCAAAAAAGCGGTTCTGACAGCAAATGCTCAGAAACAGGCTGCTCAGCTGGAAGCTCTTGGATATGGAAACTGCCCGATCTGTGTGGCTAAGACACAGTACAGCCTGACAGATGACCAGACAAAACTGGGCGCACCGAAAGACTTTGAAGTAACAGTTCGTAACCTGAAGATTTCCGCAGGTGCAGGCTTCATTGTTGCTCTTACCGGAGAGATCATGACCATGCCAGGTCTGCCGAAAGTTCCGGCTGCAGAGAGAATTGATGTTGATGAGACAGGAAAGATCTCCGGTCTGTTCTAATAAAATTCCATATTGAAAACTGAATAAAGATGAAATCAGGTACGGTTAAAGCCGTACCTGAATTTTGTATGCATACGTTAGCGAAAGAAGCGGGGGAAAATATATGTATTTTGATGAATTCAGTGCAGTCTGTAATGCGGCGAAAGGTAAGATAAACTTCATGGAGAACAATACCTTTGGTTTTATGGTATCCTCCATCACTGCAGGGCTTTTCATTGCCTTCGGAAGTTTTGTAACGTTTACTCTGGGAACACCATTGAACGCAGCGGGTTCCCCAATGCTGAAAGCAGTGCAGGCCTTTGCGTTTGCGGCAGCATTGAGCCTTGTTATTATGGCGGGTGCCGAGCTGTTTACAGGCAACAATATGGTTCTTGGAAGTGCATCCTTCAGTGGATGTGTACCCTGGGGCAAGACAGTCAAGGCATGGATCTTATGTTATATCGGAAACTTTATCGGTTCCCTGTTAGGTGTTGTTGGCTTCCAGCTTACCGGAGTACCAAAAGGAGATATAGGAGCTTATTTTGCACAGGTAGCTGCCACAAAGATGTCTCTGACACCCGTACAGCTTCTGGTAAGGGGAATCTTCTGTAATATTCTGGTATGTCTTGCCGTATGGTGCGCATTAAAGATGAAATCCGAGTCAGGAAAGCTGATCATGGTATTCTGGTGTATTTTCGTATTTATGATCTGCGGATTTGAGCATAGTATTGCCAATATGAGTATTCTGGCAGTTGGAATCTTAAACGCAGGGGATGCAGCAGTCAGTGTAGGAGGTTATTTCTATAATCTTTTATTTGTGACGATCGGTAATATGATAGGCGGTGTGTTCTTCGTGGCAGGTCCGTACCATGTTATGACCAAGACAAAAGCGCTAAATACATAATATAAAGGGAGCGGTCAGAATCTGTTTGGAAAAAGACAGATTTTGGCCGCCCCTTTTGCATATAATGGAGAGATACCGCAAAAAACCAGGAGCTGTTATGCAGGATCAGAAGTTGGAAAATCTTTTGAATCTGGCCCTGGATGCCACACCGCAGGAACGGGAAAAGTCCCTTGTACTGGATGTGGGGTTTGAGCCGGAAGAGAGAAGGTGGGATTTAATTGTAAAATATTCCGGAAGTCTGCAGGGGGCGCTGAATCCGGAGATACAGGCTGTGGAGCTTTTGGGGGGATTTGCCATACTTTCGGTTCCGGAGAGCCAGATTGACAGTCTTTCGGAATATCCCCAGGTAGAATTTATTGAAATGCCCAAGCGGTTATTTTTCGCGGTGGAGCAGGGGCGCGCGGCTTCCTGCATTAATCCGGTGCAGAGCGGGTTTTCACCACTGGGACAGCCGCTTTTTGGGGCAGGTGTTCTTGTGGGCTGTGTGGATTCGGGGGTGGATTATGCCCATCCGGATTTCCGCAATGCAGACGGGAGCAGCCGCATCCTGAGACTGTGGGACCAGACTGTGCCCGGGAATCCCCCAGCTGGTTATGTCATTGGAACAGAGTATACAAAGGAGCAGATTGATGAGGCGCTTCAGAAACCGACGGCGGCGGAGCGGTATGCAGCGGTCCCAAGCCGTGATCTGAGCGGGCATGGCACAGGTGTTCTGGGAATCGCCGCAGGAAACGGCAGGGCTTCCGGGGGGCTTCACAGAGGTGTGGCCTCCGAGAGCCAGATCATAGCGGTGAAATTGGGGACGCCGCAGATGGAGGGATTTCCAAGGACCACGGAATTGATGCAGGGGATTGACTACTGCATCCGCCAGTCCATCGCCATGGGAATGCCGCTTGCCCTGAATCTGAGCTTTGGCAATAATTATGGTTCCCACAGCGGGGAATCTCTCATAGAGGCATATCTGGACAACGCCTCCAATCTTGGGCGGACAGTCATATGCGTGGGAACGGGGAATGAAGGAAACAAGGCAGTGCACACCTCAGGGACCCTCCGGCAGGGGGAAAGCCAGGCGGCGTCGTTTCAGATCGGCGCTTATGAGACTGGGATGAATATACAGATCTGGAAGCAGTATGTGGACCAGATGGATATTTCCCTTCAGCATCCTAACGGTCAGGTGGCCGGGCCGTTTCAGGAAATACTGGGGCCTCAGCGCTTTAATCTGGGAACCACCCAGATTTTGATCTATTATGGGAAACCTAGTCCGTTCAGTCTGTCCCAGGAGATTTTCATTGACTTTATCCCCCAGAATACTTACATTGACAGCGGCGTGTGGAAAATCAACCTGATACCGGGGAGGATTGTGGACGGCAGATACAATTTGTGGATGCCGGGAGGCGCGGCATTGAATGAAGGTACGCGTTTCCTGTTTCCCGTGCCGGAGATAACGCTTACCATCCCTTCCACAGCCGCAAGGGTGATCTCGGTTGGGGCATATAATTCCAGATACCAGGCTTACGCTGATTTTTCAGGGCGGGGTTTTACCAGGATCACCAATATGGTAAAACCTGATATCGCTGCCCCGGGTGTGGATATTACAACAGCAGCGCCAAACGGGGGGTATACCTCCAGAACCGGCACCTCATTTGCGGCGCCTTTTGTCACCGGTTCGGCGGCTCTGCTGATGGAATGGGGGATCGTCAGAGGAAATGATCCGTTTCTTTACGGGGAAAAAGTGAAGGCATATCTGCGAAGGGGGGCACGCCATCTCCTGGGAGGGCCTTACCCCAATAACCAGACGGGGTATGGAGCCTTATGTCTCAGGGATAGTTTCCCTGTGTGAAAGTTTATAAAACAGGACATTGCCAAAAGCAGTGTCCTGTTTTATACTGTGATTGTAACTACGGTCAGCGCAGTAAATGCGCAGATCTACGGAATAGTTGTCTGAGATTATACGAAAACCCAGAATAGACACGAGAAAGAAAAGGAGAGACAAAAAGAGATGAGAAAAACACTGAAAAAACTGGTCAGCTATTATAAGCCCTATAAGGGTTTGTTTTTTTCTGACCTGTTTTTTGCGATTTTAGGAGCGGGGATCACGCTGGTGATTCCTCTGATTGTACGCTATATCACCAGCACAGTGGTGAACCAGCCTGTGCGGGAGGCCACAGAACTGATCATGAAGCTGGGGATCTTTATGGTTGCCCTTGTGCTGGTGGAGGCATTCTGTAACTATTATATTGCCTATTACGGTCATATTATGGGGGCAAGGATCGAGCGGGATATGCGCAACGAGATATTTGGGCATTACCAGAAGCTCTCTTTTGCATTTTATGATAACCAAAAGGTTGGACATCTTCTGTCCAGAATCACCTCCGATCTGTTTGACATCAGTGAGCTGCTGCACCATGGACCTGAGGATTTGGTGATCTCTATCATTAAATTTATCGGTGCGTTTATTATTCTGATGTTTATTAACACGAAACTGGCCTTGTCAGCCTTCCTGTTTGTGCCGTTCCTTCTTATCTATGCTTTTATTTATAACAGGAAGATGAAATCAGCATTCAGGGAAAACAGGGCGCGGATCGCGGATATCAATACCCAGATTGAGGACAGCCTTTCCGGTATCCGTGTGGTGAAATCTTTTGCCAACGAGAAGGAAGAGATGAAGAAATTCCAGAAAGGCAACGAGCGCTTTGTGGACTCCAAGAAACGTAGTTATAAATACATGGGAACCTATAACTCCGGCATGGGCGCATTCACTACCCTGATCACCATCACGGTGCTTCTGGTAGGTGCGTTTTTCATGACAAGAGGGAAAATGCCTGTGGAGGACCTGGTGACCGTGCTTTTGTATATCAATAACTTTACAGATCCTGTGAAAAAGCTGATCACCTTTACAGAGCAGTTCCAGAACGGATACAGCGGTTACTCCCGGTTCCTGGAGATCATGGCCATCGCGCCGGATATTAAGGACGTACCCCATGCAGTGGAACTGGGGGATGTGAAGGGAGAGATCGCATTCAGGGATGTCTCTTTCCACTATGAGGAGAGCCAGGAGGAAGTGCTCAGCCATGTGGATCTGACGGTAAAGGCAGGAGAATATGTGGCTCTTGTGGGAAGTTCCGGTGCGGGAAAAACAACCCTCTGCAGTCTGATCCCCAGGTTTTACGATGTGAGCGGCGGAAGTGTGTGTCTGGACGGCATGGATGTGAGAAACATTAAGCTGCAGAGTCTGAGAAATCATATTGGTATTGTACAGCAGGATGTATATCTGTTTGCGGGAACGGTCATGGAGAATATACGTTATGGAAAACCGGATGCAACGGACGAGGAGGTGCTTCGTGCAGCAAGGGCCGCCAATGCGCATGATTTTATTATGGGCCTGGAGGATGGCTATGACACGGATATCGGACAAAGAGGGGTCAAGCTTTCCGGAGGGCAGAAGCAGAGGCTTTCCATCGCCAGAGTATTCCTGAAGAATCCCCCGATCCTGATTTTTGATGAAGCCACATCCGCACTGGACAATGAGAGCGAAAAAATCGTACAGCAGTCATTGGAAAGCCTGGCAAAAGACAGGACAACCTTTGTCATTGCGCACAGATTGTCCACGATCCGTAAGGCAGAGAGGATACTCGTCCTGACTGACGATGGGATTGCAGAGGAGGGGACCCATGAGGAGCTGATGCAGAGAGAGGGTCTGTACAGCAGCCTCTATAAGCTGTCCTTTGTGTAAAAAAATAATTTTTTGATTTAATGTGTTAAAACGTTGATTTTGGCGGACGGAAAATGGTATAATCGTAGGTATCCGAATAAAAGACTACATAGAAAGGAAGAGTAATGATATGATAGCAGATAAAATGGTGAATTTGGTAAAAAACAGTTCAGCTATCCGGGCTATGTTTGAGGAAGGCAAAATTATGGCCGCCAAATACGGTGCTGAGAATGTATATGATTTCAGCCTTGGAAACCCCAATGTCCCGGCGCCGGCGGAGGTGAAGCAGGCAGTCTATGAGGAGCTGGAGAAAGAAGATCCGGTTGTGCTGCACGGATATATGAACAACAGCGGATACGAGGATGTAAGGGGAGCTATCGCCGCATCCATTAATAAAAAATTCGGCACTTCTTTTGGAGAACAGAATATCATTATGACGGTAGGTGCGGCAGGAGGATTGAACGTTATCCTGAAAACCCTGTTGAACCCGGAGGACGAGGTGATCGTCATTGCACCGTATTTTGGTGAGTACAACAGCTATGTCTCAAACTATGACGGTAAAATCGTGGTTGTAAGCCCGAATACAGAGACATTCCAGCCGAACCTGGAAGAACTGGAGCAAAAGATCACTGCCAGAACCAAGGCTGTGATCATCAACTCCCCCAATAACCCCACAGGTGTTGTGTACTCTGAGGATACGATCAAGAAGATGGCAGATATCCTCCGCGGAAAAGAAAAAGAGCTGGGAAGCGATATTTATCTCATTTCGGACGAGCCTTACAGAGAACTGGTTTATGATGGAATTGAGGTTCCGTATTTGACAAAATACTATGAAAATGCTATCATTGGTTATTCCTACAGCAAGTCCTTGTCCCTTCCGGGTGAGCGTATCGGATATCTGGTGATTCCGGATGAAGTGAGTGAGGCTGAGGATGTAATTGCAGCAGCGAACGTGGCTACCCGTATTCTCGGATATGTCAATGCCCCGTCCCTGATGCAGAAAGTTGTCGCAAAGTGTCTGGATGCCCAAGTAGACGTACCGTTTTATAACCGTAACCGGGAAGCCTTATACAATGGACTGAAAGAACTGGGATTTGAGTGCATTAAACCGGAAGGCGCATTCTACCTGTTCGTAAAATCCCCGGTGGAGGACGAGAAGGCCTTCTGTGCGGCGGCGAAGAAGCATAATATCCTGATCGTTCCGGGATCTTCCTTTGCCTGCCCTGGTTATGTGCGGATCGCTTACTGTGTATCCTACGAAACAATCATGAATTCTATGCCTGGCTTCAAAGCCCTGGCTGAAGAATTCCAGGTAAAGTAACAGGAGGTTTTAATGGAATCCGTAGTACATTGGTTTGCTGAAAACATGCCGTCCTTCCTGACACCGGAAGCAGCCGTCTTTTTGATTTCCATGGTTCCCATACTGGAGCTGAGGGGCGGACTTTTACTGGCAACCGTATTGAAAATTCCCATGCTTCAGGCTGTCATTGCCTGTATTCTGGGGAATATCATCCCTATCCCGTTCATTCTGCTTTTTATCAGACAGATTTTTAAGTGGCTGAAGAAGACAAAAGTGTTTCGCCCTCTGATCGAGAAGCTGGAAAAAAGGGCCATGGGAAAGAGTGACAAGATTAAAAAATATGAGTTCTGGGGACTTGTTCTGTTTGTGGGAATCCCGCTGCCGGGTACCGGAGCATGGACAGGAGCTTTGATCGCATCCCTTCTGGAAGTGGATTTGAAGAAGTCCGTTCCCGCCATTTTGCTGGGACTCTGTATAGCCACGATCATCATGTGCTTTTTGGGATATGGAGCGCTTGGTTCCGTATTACGTTAGAATTGAGGACACCCTGTGGGAAACTGTTGATGCAGTTTCCGCAGGGAGTTTTTATATTTGGGAAATCCCCGGCAGTGACAAGCGGATTTTTCTTTTCTTTTAATAAAAACTTTAATGATTTATCATTACTTTTTGGGAAAGATATGATAAGATGGCGGTATAACAGGAAAGGATTTTGATGCCATGAGCAAACGAGAATTTTTAGAGGTACTGCGGGAAACGCTAGCTTCAGAGCTTCCTCAAAATGTGGTAAATGGACATGTACAATATTACGACCAATATATAAGCGATGAGACAAAAAAAGGTGCATCTGAGGCGGAGGTGACAGGACGCCTGGGAGATCCCCGGCTGATCGCCCGCACGATACTGGAGACTTCCGGCGCGTCCGGCACTGGTCACCAGGAAGGTCATGGGAGCCAGTCTTCATACAACCAGACCACCTACAGCCAGAGCGGGAGTGAGAGCTCCGGCGGCGGTTTCCACCATGTGCAGGAAAAGATGCACAATAACCCAACCGTACATCTGGCGCTGGGGATTTTGATCGTGCTGGGTGTGATCGCTCTGATCATCAGTATTGTCAGTGCGCTTTTACCGGTGGTGCTCCCTATTCTGGCAGTTTTGATCCTGCTTTCCTTCCTGCGCAGAAGGATGTAGCACCATTTATGCGTTATAGTGTCTCCAGTTCCAGCAGTGCCAGATGACCGCTGAAAACCTTGTCCGCTGCCAGGGCTACGGAGCCAATGAGCGGGGCGTTGCCTCCGAATGTGGAATGGAGGATAGAAAGAGGATTGAATTTGGCTGTCAGGGTAATTCTGGAGAGTTTGTGATACAGCAGATCCTCGATGATGGTGTTGGTTCCATCAGAATCATACCCCACGATGATCGTGGAGAGGTTGAGCAGGTTCAGGGTGTTGCTGAGGGAATAGGCGATGTAGGAGCAGAATCCCTCCAGCGCGGTGACTGCAAGGGGGTCCTGCTGATTGCCACAGGATATAATATCCAGCCAGCCTGGTGTCTTGGGGATGGATAAGGGAGAGCTGGGGTAAAAGGGGGCAAGTTCCTTTATCCTTTGCTGCAGGTTATCCAGGTTGGCATATAGATCCAGACATCCCCGGTTGCCGCAGGCACAGAGGGGGCCGTCAAAATTAATAGAGGTATGGCCTATCTCGCCGCTCTGCCCCGAATCCCCGTCATATAGAGCATGATTCAAAATAAAACCGGCTCCGATTCCATTCATAATATGAAGATAAGCAAAATTAGATATGGAGGTGCCCGATCCAAACAGTTTTTCTGAAAAAGCCCCTGCTGTGGCGTCGTTCACCAGAAATACAGGCAGGCCGGTCTTTTCACTGATGATAGAAACAATGGGCAGATTCTCGATACCATAGAAATAAGGGGGATTCAGTATGATTCCCTTTGAGGAATCCAATGGCCCAAGGGAAGCGATACCAATTGCAATGATACGCCGTTTCGTGCTTTCCGCACATTCTGAATAGGCTTTTGTTAAAATCTGAAGCAGGTCTTCTGAGCTGTCCAGTGTGTCATAAGGATAATCCACCTGTTTAAAAATCCTGCCGCCCAAATCAGAGAGAATGATCTGAAACAATTTTCTTTTGATCAGCATCCCGCAGATACAGGGGGAGTTTTGGGCCAGGGTAAGAAGGATAGGTCTGCGTCCGTAAATTGCAGAAGTATTATTGGAAACATTTATGGTTTCTTCTGCCAGACCGGAGCTGAGCAGTTCTGTAACAATGTTGCCTACCGTCATTTTTGACAGCCCGGTACTCCGGGCAATATCCACTCTTGAAATTCCGCTGCTTGTTGCTATATGCTTTAAAACAAGCATTCTATTTTTCGATTTCACGTCCTGAATATTTGATCCGGTTTTTTCCATCATATAATACCGCCTTTATATAGTAAATTTGCAGCTGTCCGGCACCCTTACGGTTACAGGCAAAAATCCGTACAGAATCGTCATTGGCGATGGGAGTTTTGCCTGGACGCAAAATGCTTTCCTGCGGTCAGCACAGGGAATGCGCAGATCTACTGAACAGTTACAGAAATCAGACTTTGCGTTTGTGGGAGAGCAGGCAGAAAAGAAGCATAAAACCCCAAAATGCATAGTGACTTTGTATTCTTAAATTCATTATAGTATAGATGTTAATAAAAGGCAATAGTACGGATAGTTTACTTATATACCGGTAATATAGGTATAAAAGATGAAAACTGCACAAATTATTTGCTGAAAAAATGTTAAAAATGTCGAAATGCACATTATATAGTAAAATAAATTGACTTTATAGTAAAACGATGTTACTATGTACTCATCAAAAAGAGAAACCAGAAAGCTGGTTTTGGTGTAAAGGAGGAGGTATTTATATGTTTAAAAAGAAAATTGCAGGTCTGTTGGCAGCGATGATGTGTGTGTCATTGGTTGGATGCGGAAGCGGGGGTGATAAACCGGCAGATGAGACAAAAAAAGCAGAGACAGAGGAAAGCGGCGGCAGTTCCGCTGAGTCTGACGTGATCAAGATGGCTGTGGGGGCAGACCGTGTTGATTTTTACAGAGGGCTGGCAGATGAGTTTGAGAAGCAGAACCCGGGAAAGAAGGTGGAGATCATTGAAATCGTCAATGGCTCTGACATGTACACAAAAATCACAATGATGATGCAGTCAAAGGAGACATCTCCTGATTTAATAACCGAGGATGGGTTTATGATCATGTCTGACGCGGAGGCCGGTTATCTGGAACCGCTGGATGAATTTATGAAGAATTGGGAGGATGCGGGCCAGTTTGAGGAGGCTATCCTGGACGGCGCCAAAGGTGCTGACGGTGTGCAGTACGGGGTTCCGTTTTCCACGGACACTCAGTGTCTCTGGTATGACAAGAAGCTGATGGAGGAAGCAGGGGTTTCTGTACCTTTCCAGCCAAAGAACTGGGATGAGATCATTGAGGCCGGCAAAAAGCTGAAAGAGGTTGGAGGCGAAGGATTTATCCCATTTTTCCTGTATGCATCCAAAACTTCACCGGAGGAGACCTCTATGAGAACCTTCCAGGAGCTTTACTCAGGAACAGGCGGAACCTTATATGATTTTGATACAAAGAAATGGGTTGTTGATAAAGAGAATTTACTGAAGGTCTATAATTTTGTAAATGATGTTTACAATGTGGAGAAAATCGGTGCGCCTCTCAGTATTGTATCACAGCAGAAGGTGGAAGACCTTTTCGTAAGTGATTATATGAAAAACGGAAAATTGGGCATGATCTTCACGGGAAGCTGGGTTCCCGGAAACTGGGGAGAGGGAAGAACCTATGAATGGCCGGAAGGTCTTGATACCTGGGCGGCTGCCAAGATTCCCACATATGACGGAAGCGGTGACGGTTTCAGCACCATGTCCGGCGGCTGGACCTGGGCGATTCCAAAGAATGCCAATAATAAAACCGGCGGGGAAGAACTTCTGAAATTCATTGCAGGGAAAGAAAGCCAGCTTAAATACGCCATGTACTCAGGAGACCTGGCTGTGCGTAAAGACGTGATGGAGGATGAAACATACTTATCACAGAAAATGTCTGTAGTAAAAGAGGCCGGCCAGATGCTGCCGTATGCACATTTCAGACCGTCCGTAGAGGGATATTCCACTCTGACAACCATGTTTACAGAGGTGGTGGAGAGTATTGCCATGGGAAGCGCTAGTCCGGATGATGCGGCAGCGGCTTTTGAGTCAGAGATGAAAAGAATTGTGGGCGAGGAAAACGTGACTGTGAAATAAAGGATCTACATTCAGCTTGGAGCATTGCTCCAAGCTGAATCTTTAAAGGAGAGACTGAGGATGGTTGGAACAAGAAATCAAGAAAAACGAAAGATATGGAAGACGGCACTTTTTTTCTCCCCATCAATTTTACTGCTTGGCGTATTCTTTATAGGCCCCATGATCATGACTGTCTTTTTTTCTTTTACGGACATTTCACTGACGGGAAGTTCCGCACAGGCAATGAGATTCGTAGGGTTCAGGAATTTTATTGAGATTTTCAAAGACCCGAAACTTCTTACTGTATTAAAGAATACGATGGTATTTTTGGTGTTTTCAGGTATTATTGGGCAGCAGTGTCTGGGATTTCTGCTGGCATCCCTAATGAGAGGGAAGAACAGACTGGTTCGGAAATTTGTCGGCTTTACAGTAGTGGCAGGCTGGATCACCCCGGAAGTGATCGCGGCATTTATGTTCAGCTCCTTTTTTGCCGATGCAGGTACATTGAATAAGATCACGGGTATTTTGGGGATATCGCCGGTTTCCTGGCTCTTTACATTTCCCATGGCCTGTGTTGTCATAGCAAATATATGGAAAGGATCAGCCTATTCCATGATGATGTTCCAGGCATCCCTGGATAACATATCAGATGATATTGTGGAGGCAGCTAAAATTGACGGTGCCAATGGATTTCAGATATTGCTCAGAATTACACTGCCCATGATAAAAAGCACTATGGCCACTACATTCGTGATCGTGACATTGTCAACTTTGGGAGCATTTGGCCTTGTGTTTGCCATGACAGGAGGCGGACCGGCTATTATGACAACAACACTTTCTATATTTATGTATCAAAAAGCGTTCATTGCATATCAGATAGGATACGGCATGGCCATTGCCCTTTTTATTCTGGCGATCGGGATTCTGCTGAGTCTTGTATATATCAGGCTGATTCGTGCAAACGACGGCAATTAGGAGGGGATCATCATGAAGAAAAATAAGAAAAACGTACAGAAAATTATTCCCTATATGATCTTGCTGATAATTGCAGGCGCATTTTTGCTTCCACTTCTGTGGCTGGTATTTGCTGCTTTTAATCCGGAAGCCAGTCAGGCGTTCGCAGTGCCAAAGCATATGAGTGTTGAAAATTTCAGGGTCATCCTCACAGATGCCAAAAACCAGAGGGGGTTCCTGAACAGTTTGTTTATTTCTGTTGTACAGACAGGCGTTGTTCTGGTGTGTTCCCTGCTGGCAGCATATCCCCTGTCAAGATATGAGCTGAAGACAGGACAGAAGATCACCATGGGGATGCTGTTCCTGACCTCTATTCCCATAACAGCGGTGATGGTGCCTGTTTATCAGATGTTTATTATGATGAAGCTGGTTGATTCCTTGTGGGGAACTATTATCTTCCTTTCAGCATCAGGGCTTCCCTATGGCATCTGGATGATGAAAAATTTTCTGGACGGGGTATCCGTTGATCTGGAGGAGGCGGCGTGGATTGACGGTGCGTCCGCAGTCAAGAGTATGATACATGTGGTGCTGCCGCTGATGCTTCCCGGTTTATTTACAGTTGCCATGTTCACATTTGTGGGGAGCTGGGGAAACTTTTTTGTACCGCTCATTTTACTGCAGTCCACAGAGAAAATACCGGCTGCCGTGAATATTTACCGCTTCTTTGGGGAACGCGGACAGGTTATCTATGGACAACTGGCGGCTTATTCCATTGTCTACATGCTTCCTGTATTTGTTTTATATTTCTTTTCACAAAACTATATGTCAAAGGGATTTGCAATGACCGGAGCCTCAAAAGGCTGACTGCGATCACCTGCACGTTACGGTTCACTCCGTGGCCGGCAACACGCTTCCCCGTGCACAGATATGGAGCATCCTGAGCCAGGAACTTACTGTCGGGCTTGAGGATGGAAGCGTAAGAACCGTAATGTCTATATTTCTAAGATTGGGAGGTTACAATTATGAAAAAATTGTATATGATCGGAAATGCGCATCTGGACCCTGTATGGCTTTGGCCGTGGCAGGAGGGATTCCAGGAAAATAAAGCCACCTGCAGATCAGCGCTGGAACGGCTGAGTGAATATGAGGATGTAATATTTACGTCAAGTTCCGCGCAGTTTTATGAGTGGATCGAAAAAAATGATCCGGAGATGTTTGCAGAGATTGAAAAGAGAGTAAGGGAAGGCCGCTGGGTGATCTGCGGGGGCTGGTGGGTGCAGCCGGACTGCAATATTCCCTGTGGGGAATCGTTTGCCCGCCATGCCCTGCTTGCCCAGAATTATTTTAAAGAGAAATTTGGTGTGACTGCCAAAACCGGATATAATGTGGACAGCTTTGGACATCAGGGTATGATGCCTCAGATTCTGCAGTTGTCAGGCATGGAAAATTATGTGTTTATGCGTCCGGGGCCTCATGAAAAGGGTCTGCCCGCCAGAAATTTTATTTGGGAATCAGATGATGGCTCAAAGGTGCACGCTTTTCGGCTTCCATTTTCCTACTGTACGTTCGGCAGGCTGGAGGACCATATGAGGGCTTGCAAGGAAGAGTTTGACGCCGGTGTGGATGAGCTGATGTGTTTTTATGGTGTGGGAAACCATGGAGGCGGCCCAACCATCGAAAATATTGAGACTGTGAAAAAGCTTCAAAAGGAATGGGATGACATCCAGATTATCTTTGCTGACCCGGATTTTTACTTTGAGAAACTCAGGGAAAGAAAATATGAACTTCCGGTAGTACATGGAGACTTGCAGCATCATTCCAGTGGCTGTTACAGTGCGGAATCTCAGGTGAAGCGTTACAACAGGAAGGCGGAGAATGCTCTTTTGAGGGCAGAAAAATTTTCTGTTATGTCAAAGCTTATTACCGGACATGGCTATACGGAGGGACTGACAGAGGGATGGAAGCGTGTCCTGTTTAACCAGTTCCATGATATCCTGGCAGGGACTAGTATTCAAAAGGCATATGAAGATACCAGAAATGAATTCGGGGAGGCGCTGTCGATCGCAGCCAGAAACGAGAATAACAGCCTGCAGGCCATCTCCTTCCATATTGGAATTGAGCAGGAAGAGAATATGCTTCCTGCAGTGGTGTTTAATCCCCATGGATGGGAAGTGGAGGAATACGTGGAAGTGGAGACAGGAATGTTCGGCAATTCCTGCAGAGGAGAATCTTATATTGTAAAAGACAGCAGCGGCCATGTGGTACCGTCACAAAAAATTTCTTCCGATGCTAAGGTGAACGGAAGAAACCGCATTGTGTTTCAGGCTTGTGTGCCCTCCCTTGGTTATGCTGTGTTCCGCATTTATGCAGTGGAGCCGGAACAGGAGCAGGAACATGCCCCTTGTGCACTGGTTTTGGAAAATGAAAAAGTCCGTGTACAGTTTGAGGAGAAGACAGGGGCAATGGTTTCAATCTGGGATAAGGAAAACAAGATTGAATACTGCGACGGGGTTTTCGGAAGAGCTGTGGTAGTTAAGGACAATTCGGATACGTGGAGCCATGGTGTCACAAGGTTTCATGAGACAGAGGGATTCTTTGTCCCGCAGTCCGTGAAAAAGACAGAGGACGGGCCGGTAAGGAGCAGTATCCGGGTCATCAGCAAATACAAAAATTCCACACTGGTACAGATATATACATTATATAAGGAAGACAGTTCTGTCAGGGTGTCTGCAAAAATCAACTGGCAGGAAAACTTCCGGTGTGTAAAAATCCAGTTCCCGGTTGCGCTGGACCAGTACAGAGGAATATACGAGATTCCATTTGGCTGTATTGAGAAAGCCTGCAATGGGGAGGAGGAACCGGTACAGCGCTGGATGGACCTATCAGGAATGCAGGAGGGCAATCATAAGGTTATCTGTGGGGTGGGTATTTTAAATGACTGTAAATACAGTGCCTGCATGGAGCACAACTGCATGGAAATGACAGTTTTAAGAAGTCCTGTGTATGCACATCATAATCCTTATATTCTGGATGAGGAGGAGGATGACTATCAGTTCACAGACCAGGGAATACAGAATTTCTGTTATACCATCGTTCCCCATCTGGGAACTGGGAAAGAGGCACATCTGGTGCAGCGGGCAGAAGAATTAAACCAGCCCTGTGTCACAGTCATAGAGACGTATCACAAAGGTGACTATCCCCAGAAGGCAGAACTCATGACAGTGAGTGAGTCCCATGTGGTGCTGTCTGCCCTGAAAAAGGCGGAGAAGGACAGGGGATATATTGTCAGGCTTTATGAGACAGAGGGAAAGGAATGCAGGGCTGATATCTGTCTGCATTTCCTTGAAAAAACCATTCATGCGGAGTTTAAACCGTATGAGATCAAAACATTTTTTGTCAGTGAATCCATGGATGCAGAGCCTTCCAAGGTGAATTTCCTGGAATGGGAAGAGTGATGCCCCAATAGAATGCCTGCGAGGAGATTGAAATATGAAAGACGACTATGTGATCGGTATTGATATAGGCGGCACAAAATGCGCAGTGGTGCTGGGTGAAGCTGGAAAAGCGGACGAGGACTGCCGGGTGTTGGACAAAGTATGCTTTGCTACAGAGGCTAAGAGAGGGCCGGATTGTGTGATCCGGGATTTATTTGGTGCAGTCCGGGCACTGCTTGGAAAAAACCATATTTGGAAAGAGCGGCTGCAGGCAATAGGCATAAGCTGCGGAGGCCCCTTGGATCATATAAAGGGGGTGGTGAAAAATCCCCCCAATTTATATGGATGGGACAATATACCTATTGTGGATATTATGGAAAAGGAGTTTCAGGTTCCCGCATACATACAGAATGATGCCAATGCCTGTGCGCTGGCCGAATGGAAATTCGGGGCAGCCAGAGGATATCAGCATGTGATATTCCTTACATATGGCACAGGTATGGGCGCCGGCCTTATACTGGATGGAAAACTGTATAATGGCGCTAACAATATGGCCGGGGAAGTCGGACATGTGAGAATGACAGAGAGCGGTCCTGTGGGGTTTGGCAAATCCGGTTCTTTTGAAGGGTTCTGCAGCGGCGGAGGAATTGCCCAGATCGCCAGGATGAAGGTGCTGGAGAAGCTGCAGATAGGTGAACGCCCATCTTTTTGCCAGAGCTTTGAACAGATTGAGGAATTGTCAGCTAAGACGGTAGCTCTTGCTGCAAAGAGTGGTGACCCTCTGGCGCTTGATATTTATAAAACCAGTGGATACTATCTGGGAAGAGGACTTGCAATCCTTATAGATATTCTGAATCCGGAGATTATTGTGCTGGGAAGCGTCTATGAAAGAAGTGAAGATTTGTTATGGCCATGTGCGCAGAGAGTGATCGAGCAGGAGGCTTTGGCTATTTCAAGAGAAGGATGCAGGATCGTACCCGCAAAACTGGGAAATAAAATCGGTGATTATGCGGCACTTTCCGTGGGGATCCAGGGAGGTAAAAATGGGCAGAGAGTGTGCAGTGTATGAAAAATTCCAGGAGGATCATCCTGTTTTGAAGGACCAGCCTGTTTGGGCAGCTTTTGAGCTGCTTCTGCAGAGCTGCCGAAGCGGTGGAAAAATCCTGGTCTGCGGAAATGGAGGCAGTGCATCGGATTCGGAACATATTGTGGGAGAACTGATGAAAGGCTTTCTGCTGAAGCGCGAACTGCCGGATGAGGAGAAGGAAAAGTTCAGGAACCTGGAAGGGGGAGAGGCCTTATCAGGGAGGCTGCAGCAGGGGATTCCCGCTATTTCCCTTAACAGCTATACGTCTTTGATGACAGCAGTGGGAAATGATACCTCTTTTGATATGATATTCGCGCAGCAGGTATATGCTTACGGACAGCAGGGGGATGTGCTCATAGCCATCACTACATCCGGAAACTCTGCAAATATTGTGGAGGGAGCGAAGACCGCGAAAGTAAAAGGGATGAAAGTGTTGGGAATCACAGGGGAGAAGGAATCCGTGCTCTCGAAATATTGTGATATATGTTTTCGGATGCCGTCAGCAGAGACGTACCGCGTTCAGGAGTATACCCTGCCCCTGTATCATACGCTGTGTGCCATGCTGGAGGAGGCAGTTTTTGGATAATAGTTTGAAAACTTCCGCGGGGGTGATGAAAAATGGTTGGTCTTTCTGGGTTTGTGACGGGGCTGTGGCAGGCACTACAAGCCAGGCCAGGCGTATTGAGACGATCCAGGTTCAGAACAGACTAACTCAATAACAAACGGGCGAGAATTCCAACGCCGCCCGGTTTCTTTATAAATACAAAGGGAAACACCTTGCAGGAGAGCTACAGGGTGTTTCGAGGGGAGTAAAAATAATTAAATAAGGGGATTTAAGCCAGGCGGTCTGTCCGAGTTTTTCCGGGTATAGACGGCCTTTTTTGCGGTTTCCTGTTTGTTATGTTGTAGTGGTTTCTGGATATAGTTGTGTCAGATATTTTCAAAATAGAGATGGCGCTGTGTATTAGGCTAACAGCAAGTTCTTCCAATATCATAGACACTTCTAATACGAAGTTCTTCCGGTTTACCTCTGAGAATTTTGACTCTTCGTATTCCACTGTTCATATCGAAATAGTTATCTTCCAGTACCAGGTCTTCCTTTTTGTTCAGGATTTCCACACTTTTGGCATAAGTGTCCGCCTCAACTATGATTTCATTTCCTTTAATTGTTGCCTGAAGATTTGGATTTAGGTAGTTAAAGTATTTGGGATAGGAGAAAATCACAGTTCCCTGTGAGAAAATTTCATTATTTTCCGCTGCTTCATAGCTGATATACTGATTGAACACGTCTATTTCAGGTAAAAGAACCTTATCAAGCCAGTAAGCAGAAAATGGGGCCACTGTAATTTCCTGTAGTTCTTCTTTGACAATTGAAGCATCAGCATTGCGCAGTGCCCATTTTACGGTTACATGACGTTGGAGGGTGGTTTCATTTGTTACATTAAGATGAATAGATTTCTCAAAAGCAAAGTGCTGTCGGTTCATGTCTGCTGAGGCTGTCATCCAGTTCTGCTCCTCGCAGGAGATCATCACAGGGGCAAAGAAGCGTTTGGCGTAATAATGAAGTGCTTTCCACCGCCCGTAATAATCTATGGAGGACCAGGAGGTTACAGGCCAACAGTCGTTTAACTGCCAGTATACGGCTCCCATACACCTTCCTCTGTTTCTTCTGAAGTGTTCCACCCCATAGCGGATGCCGTCAGCCTGTAAAAGCTGTGAGGCATATATCATAGAGGAAAAGTCGTATGGATACTTATAAGTTTGCTGGAGATATCCCATTATTTTACCATTTGCCCCGTTATTCCGCTGATGCTTTTCCATAACATAGGAGAATATATTCCAATCATCCGGATCATCGCTTATGCCCTCTTGAATGGTTTTCACAGAAGGTAAAGCCTGAAAGCCGAACTCTGAGAGGTAACGGAAAAAGTATTTTCTGTATTCGGAAAACGGCTTGTTTCCATGCCACACCTGCCAGAAATGAACATCTCCTCTGTCCGGGTCCTGAGGCGCGTCAAAAGAACCACCTGAGGAGGGACTGGAGGGCCAGTAGAACGTATCTGGGTCATATTGCTTCAGAACCTGGGGGATAATCCGCTCATACATAAATAAATAGTCCCGGACCTCAGAGGGCTTCGATACCCATTCTCCGTCATTTACAAAAGATTCCATTTCATTGTTGCCGCACCACAGTCCCAGACAGGCATGGTGGCGGATACGCTTAATATTGTCAATAAATTCTTGGGTAATGTTTTCTTCAAATTCTGGTGTCAGCTCATATACTGAGCAGGCAAACATAAAGTCTTCCCATACAATCAGACCAAGCTCATCACAAAGATCAAAAAATTCATCATCAGGATAATAACCACCGCCCCATACACGGACGCTGTTGAAATTAGCCAGTTTACAGTCAATAAGAAGCTGGCGTCTTTTTTCAGAACTGATTCTTCCCAGAAGGTGTTCCTCAGGAATGTAGTCTGCGCCCATAGCAAACACTTTGATACCGTTTATCTCATGAGCAAAGGAGTTTCCCCATTCATCCGCTTCCGTAGACATAGTCAGGGTACGCAGTCCGATTTTCTTTTGCCACTGATCAAGGATATTTCCTTTATATGTAAGGGCCAGGGTGACCGTGTAAAGGGGCTGTTCTCCAAGTCCGTTGGGATACCAGAGCTTCGGGGATTGGATGTCTGCCTCTATCGGGTTCTCCGTCAGGATAACGGAAGTGCCGTCAGGGTCGGTTATAGTGACGGAATAGGAAAAATCCGGGCTGTCGGGAGTATTTAGCTCTTTCAGTGTACAGAAGTTGTTTAAATTATCTGCGCATAGAAAGGTGGGAGAGAATTTAAGGGTTACTTTATCGCTCTCATGTCTTTGGGTTATATACATGGAATCAATTCGTGCTTTTGTAATACCCAGGAGTGTGACATCGCGGAAGATTCCGGCATCTGGTAAGTGTGCACCCCAGTCCCAGCCGTACATGTAATGAGCTTTGCGGATATGGCTGAAACCGTCCCAAGCATCCTCGGTGCCTCTTGTAGGGCATTGGTCAAAGGCTTTCTCTGCCGCCAGTAAAGGTGAGTGGAGTACAACCTGCAGTTGGTTTCCATCTTCTTTTAAATGAGAGGTTATATCAAATTCCCAGGTGCGGTGCATGTTTATAGTTTTTCCGAGATGAGCGTTGTTGAGATAAATATCACCTAGAGTATCAATCCCGTCAAAATGCAGAAATACAGTATCCTCTTTGAGAAGTTCCTTTGAGGGAGTGAAGGTACAGGTGTAAATGAAGTCATCGTTTATTACATCCCTTACAAGGTCTTCGTTTCCTTTCCAGTAAGGCTGGGGTATCTGTCCGTTTTCTGCCAATACGGTGTAGATACTGGTAGGGACAGAGGCAGGGAATACTTCTGCGGAGCCTTTTTTCTGCAGGAGCCATTGGGCATTTAAAGATTGTTTTATCATCGTCTTCCTCCTAAATGTTTACGAATATAGAATTATTGAATTTCACTTAAAAGCGGGGAGAGAGAATCTTCTGAATCCTGGTATATTCCCTGAAAAGATTTATGGAAAATCCATGTTTCATCATATAAGAACCCTCCTGATCGGTAATCTACAAAAGAAAACGATTTAGTTACATCTTCAGGTATAATCGGGCAGATTGTATAGAAAATATGTATTTGAACCCAAATACAAGGCGATTATAACAAGAAAAATAAAATAATACAAGAGAAAATAAAGTAAATAAGAAAAAAATTCTTAAAATTACGAAAAGTTTTCGTAAAAATATAATCGAAAAAATGAAAATATATAAGATTTAGCAAAAGAAAAGATAGGAAATCAAAAGTATATCTGTAACTATTGCACAAAAAAATGGCAATTACGAAAACAATATTGCGAAAATATAGTTTATAAACGACAATATTAGTTAAGAAAACGATTTGGTAATTGAAGAAAGAGATGGAAGCAGATGAAGGAGAATATTTCACTAAAAGATATAGCCAGAATGTGCAATGTTTCTATTTCTACAGTCAGTAAAGCCATGAATGACAGGCCGGATATCAGCAGTATAAAGAAGGCGGAAATACGCAAAGTGGCAAAGGAAATGGACTATGTACCAAATTATATGGCATCAACGTTGAAAAGTAAACATACAAGGAACATCGGAGTATTGCTGTCTGAGACAACGGGGCAGGGGCTTATGCATGAACATTTAGCAAGAATTCTGAACAGCTTTAAGGATACGGTAGAAGAAAGAGGATATGTATTGACCTTTTTAAATGCCAGTAGTTCTCCCAACAGGCTTTCCTATATGGAACAGTGTAAGTACATGAGGTTTGACGGAGTGTTTATTCTTTGTGCGGATTATCACCTAAGCGAGGTCAGAGATCTTCTGGTTTCCAATATACCATTGGTGGTTGTAGATCATGTACTTCCCAAGCATATCAATATTGCTTCTAATCAGCGTGGAGATATGCGCAGACTGCTACAGTTCGTTTATGAGAGAGGACATAGGAGAATTGCTTATATTCATGGTCAGAACTGTGAAGTTACAAGAGATAGGCTGGAAGCTTACAAGAACTTTATGAGGGTGCACGATCTTCCTTTGGTGAGAGCGTATATATATAGCTGTCCTTACCGTGATGTGGAGCGTGCCGCGGCTTTTACCAGAGCAATTCTATCTGTGCCTGAGAAGCCCACATGTATTCTGTATCCAGATGATTTGACAGCAGTAGGAGGGATGGGCACTATACAGGAAATGGGTATTCGTGTGCCGGAAGATATATCTATTGCCGGGTATGATGGTATAAGCATTGCAAGCATTATCAGACCCAGAATTACGACGATTAATCAAGATACAGTTTCTATGGGAATACAGGCAGGCAATAAGCTGATCAACAGAATAGAATTTCCCGAAATGGAAACAAAAGGAGAAACGGTTGTGGTGGACGGAAGAGTGGAGCCGGGAGAGTCGGTTTCTGTTATATAATGTCTGCCGAAGCAGTGTTAAAGATTATAGTCAGTAGCACGTTCTACTGGTTATAGATAGAGAGATTAAATATATTTACAGGAGGAGATTAAAATGAAAAAGCGCGGTAAAATGATCAGTATCTTATTGAGCACAGCGGTAGCGGCAAGTATGCTGGCAGGTTGCGGAGGAAGCGGAGAAACTAAGGAGAACAAGGAAAGAGCAGAGTCACAGAGCGATGAAAAAGAAAGTGAAAAAGATGACTCAGCATTAGCAGAGGGTGCGGACAATGAACTGGGTTATAAAGGTGAGCTCTCTCTTATGCATTATTCTACTTCAGAAGAATCAGAAGGAAATGGAGGCTCTGACGGATTCCGTTCTGTAATTGCTCAGTGGGAGAAGTCACATTCTGATATTACACTGAATCAAAGCGTACTTTCTAATGATGATTATAAGACACAGATTGCTACACAGGCAGCAGCAGATGACCTGCCGGATATATTTCTGCTTCAGGGAATGAATACAAGAGCCTGGGCAGAGCAGGGGCTTGTTTTGGATATGACAGATATTATTAAGGAATCGCCTTACTATGATTCCTACAATACAGATTTTTTTACTCCGTTTACAGTGGATGGAAAAACTTACGGGTTTCCGGTTTTGACAACAGGTACCTGTACAGTTGTAATGTATGACAAACAGGCATGGAAAGATGCGGGATATGATTCTTTTCCGGATAACTGGGAGGACGTAAAGGAGGCTGACAAATACTTTAAGGAAAACGGGTTTTCTGAAACTATTGCATTTGGAAACGGAGGCAAATGGCAGATTAATTCCTGCTTCTTGTCTGTTATCGGAGACCGTTTTACAGGCAGTGACTGGTTCCAGTCTTTAGTTGACAAGGGAGGAGCTTCTTTTGAAGATCAGAAGTTTGTGGATGCATTGACATTTACACAGGATATTTTTGCATCGGGAATCTTTAATGAAGATTTCAATGCTATTGGAAACGAGGATGCCCGTGAATACTATATTTCACAGGATGCTCCTTCTTATATCTGTGGTAACTGGGATGTAAGCTATATCCAGGCAACCTTAAAGGAAGAGGACCCTGAGCTTTATAAAAACACAGGTTTTGCAGTTCTTCCTCAGCCGGAAGAAGCAGATGGTGCTTCAGATACACAGAATATCGGACTGGGATATGCAGTGGCAATTAGTGCAAAGCTTGCAGATGACCCGGACAAGCTTGCGGCAGCAATTGATTTTGCAGAATATGTAACAGGACCTGCATTTGCAAAGTATGTGGGAGAAAATTATGCTCTTCAGGGACTTACACAGACAGAAGTGGATTTAAGTGGTTTTGACCAGTATACGCAGGATTTCTATAATTATTCTTATGTAGATACAGAAACATGTGAAATCTACGATTCTTATATCAACAGTGCAGTTTGGGAAGTGCTTAATACAGAAGTACAGAGTATGTTAAATGGGGATACAACACCTGAAGAGGTTGTTAAGAAGACACAGGCTGCATACGAAGAAAATTATTGATTTTCAACATTGTCAGCAGAAGGGGCGGCGTAAGCGTCAGCCCCTTTTCAAGTAAAAGGAGGCAGTTTTATGTTATCAAAAAAGCCAAAGACCCAAGTGATTATAGGGTACCTGATTATTCCTTTATTATTGTACATATTCGCCGTATTTGTACCTTTAGGCACTTCTTTGTTTTACAGCTTATTTGAGTGGAAAGGCGGTCCTAATAAGAGCTTTATCGGATTAGAAAACTATGTGACTCTGCTGAAGGATACTACCTTCTGGCAGGCATTTGGTCATAATATTTATCTGGTTATTTTGTGTGTTATCGGGCAGGTGGGGATTGCATTTGTATTTGTCATGGTTATCAGCACACGGTTTATAAAGGGAAAAGGAGTTCACAGAACCTTCGGATTTTTCCCCAGTACGGTTTCCGCTGTAGCGGTAGGTTTTATCTGGACGATGATGTATGACAACAGAAGGGGTATTCTTAACTGGTTTCTGGAAACTATGGGACAGGAGGACAAGACCCAGGTGTGGCTGAATAACCCAAAGCTTGTTATGACCCTGGTAGCTATTCCTTTGATTTGGCAGTTTATTGGATATTATATGATCATTCTGCTGTCCGCAACCTCTGCTATTGATAAGGAGATTCTGGAGTCGGCAGAATTGGACGGAGCAACGGCATTTCAGCGTGCTATTTATGTGGTTATGCCTATGATTAAAAATACCATTGCTGTGTGTATTGTTCTCTGTGTATCAGGTAATATGAAGGCATTCGACAATATTTATGTTATGACAGCCGGAGGTCCGGGTAATTCTTCTATGGTTATGGCAATGTATGGGTATACGGTGTCCTTTAAACAGCAGAATATGGGATACGGAAGTGCTATTTCTGTAGGTATCTTTGTACTTGGTATGTTGATCATCGGACTCATGCAGTTCTTCCAGAGTGCAGTCATCAGGGAAAAGGAGTAATAGAGTATGAGCGGAAAATCTTATGGTATGACAACAGGCAAAAGAATTGGAAACGGAATAACATCAGTGGTTTTGAATCTGATCATGTGGATTTTTTCTCTGTCCTGTATTTTTCCACTGGTTTGGATGCTGTATTCTTCTCTAAAGGTAAAGAGAGAGTTTAACGGAGATATTATCGGACTTCCTTCAAATCCTACTCTGGAGAACTTTGTAAAAGTGCTGACAAATCCTGACTATCATATCGGGGATTCCATTATGAATAGTGTCAGAACAACGGTTCTCTCTGTGTTTTTTATTGTATTGTTTGGATTTATAGTAGGATATTTTCTGGCGAGAATCCGCTTTACAGGAAGCAAGATTATATGGGTTATGCTTCTCATGGGAATGCTGATCCCGGTGCACTCACTTCTGGTTCCTATTTATGTGGTATTTAATAAAACAGGGCTGTCAAATCAGTGGTTTACTCTGATTATTCCTTACGTGGCATTTGGGCTTCCTATTGCAGTATTTTTGTGTCAGGGATTTATTAAGGAGATTCCAACGGCTTTGGAAGAGGCGGCTGCTATTGATGGGTCTTCATTTTCAGGAACTTTGTTTAAGGTAATTATGCCTATCTGCAGACCGATTATGGTTACAGTGGCAATTTTGCAGACCTTTAGCTGCTGGAATGAGTTTTCTTTTGCTTTGGTATTGATTAAGGATACAGCACTTCAGACAGTACCTCTTGCTATGACACAGTTTACAGGGCAGTTTTCCTCGGACTATCCCAAGATCATGGCTGCTATGCTGATTACTATGGCACCTATTGTTGTATTATATTTTGCATTCAGCAAGCAGATTATTAAGGGTATGGTTGCTGGGGCTGTGAAAGGGTAGATGTAAATAGTATGAGAAAACAGATTATAACAGAAGAAAACGGTATAAATGTAGTTTTTGAAATTCGTGAGGATAGAAGCTTTATCTGATGAAGAGGATTACCGGTATTATGCCACTATAGCAGCAAACTCTCCCAGCGGTCTTACTCCAGAGCAGAGTGCTATGTATAGAATAATAGAGGAGAAAAGATTATGAAATTTACAGATGGATATTGGAATATGAAAAAGGAAATAACACCGCTTTATGCAGTGGAATATGCAGACAGCAGAAGAGAAGGAGATGACCTGGTGCTCTATGCTCCCGGAAAGCATATATCCCATCGGGGTGATTGTCTGAATCAGGGAATGCTTACCATACGGCTTTCCAGTCCTATGGAGGATGTGGTGAAAGTATCTGTGATTCATTTTCAGGGGTCTGCCTATAGCGGTCCTTTTGCGGAAATTATAAAGGCATCTCCTCATGTGACGATTGAGGAAAGTGAGGAATTTCTTATATATCAGTCAGGAAGTACAAGGGCCGTAGTAGATAAACGTGCTGATTCTTGGGGGATCCGTTTCCTGTCAGGGGAACAGGAGCTTACGAATACAGGTTTCAGGAATATGGCTTACATGTTAAATAACCAGACGGGTAATAAGTATACAGTAGATGCTCTTGCTATTGACATAGATGAATACATCTATGGTTTTGGTGAACGATTTACTCCTTTTGTGAAAAACGGTCAAGTAGTGGAGATGTGGAATGAAGACGGCGGTACAGCCAGTGAAATATCTTATAAGAACATTCCCTTTTACATTACAAATAAAGGCTATGGAGTTTTGGTGGATAATGAAAGTGATGTTTCGTATGAAATAGCCAGTGAGAAGGTAGAGAGGATCCAGTTTTCAGCAGAAGGTGAGCGTCTGGATTACTATGTGATCAATGGCGGGACTCCTAAGGGGACGATTCAGAAATATACTGAACTCACAGGTAAACCGGCGCTTCCCCCTGCCTGGTCTTTTGGACTTTGGCTGACAACTTCTTTTACTACGAATTACGATGAGGAGACTACAGGCAGTTTTATTCAGGGAATGGAAGACAGGGATATTCCGCTTCATGTATTTCACTTTGACTGTTACTGGATGGAAGCTTTTGAGTGGTGCAATTTTACATGGGATCCGAAAACTTTCCCGGATCCTAAAGGAATGTTGAAACGGTACCATGACAGGGGTCTGAAAATCTGTGTCTGGATCAACCCATATATTGCTCAGAAATCACCTCTGTTTAAGGAAGGAATGGAGAAGGGGTATTTAATCAGAAAAACCAACGGTGATGTATGGCAGACGGATATGTGGCAGGCAGGAATGGGACTGGTGGATTTCACGAATCCAGATGCGGCTGCATGGTATCAGGAGAAGTTAAAGATGCTGCTGGATATGGGTGTGGATTGTTTTAAAACAGACTTTGGTGAGCGGATACCGGTAAAGGATATTGCTTACTTTGACGGCTCCGATGCAGTAAAAATGCATAATTATTATACATACTTATATAACAGGGCAGTTTTTGAACTTCTGGAGCAGGAACGTGGAGAAGGGGAAGCAGTTTTATTTGCGCGGTCTGCTACGGTGGGAGGACAGAAATTCCCGGCTCACTGGGGTGGTGACTGTTCTGCAAGCTATCCTTCTATGGCAGAAACTTTAAGAAGCGGACTTTCACTTGCCTGTGCAGGATTTGGCTTTTGGAGTCACGACATCAGCGGATTTGAGAATACGGCTCCGGCAGATATTTATAAAAGGTGGTGTCAGTTTGGGCTTTTAAGCTCTCATAGCAGGCTTCATGGATCTACATCCTACAGAGTGCCCTGGCTGTTTGATGATGTAGCCTGTGATATTCTAAGAAAGTTTGTGAGATTAAAATGCAGTCTGATGCCGTATCTGTATCGACAAGCTGTTCTATCCCATGAAGAAGGAACGCCTATGATGCGGCCTATGTTTGTAGAATTTCCAGGGGACAGAGCATGTGAACCCCTGGACAGACAATATATGCTTGGAGATTCACTGCTAGTAGCACCTGTCTTTAAGGAATCCGGTGAAGTGGAGTATTATGTGCCTGAAGGAGAGTGGTTTAATATTCTGACCGGAAAAATAGTTAAAGGAGGAAGTTGGCATAAGGAAACGTATGATTATTTTAATATGCCTCTTTTAGTGCGGCCAAATACAATTCTGGCAGTAGGAAATAATATGGAGCGTCCAGATTATGATTACGCAGAAGGTGTGACTTTGTATTTATCCTGTTTTGAGGACGGCGAGAAAGCGGAGGCTTGTGTGACAGATTTGACAGGGGGAACAGCACTGGCTGTTAAAGCTGTGAGGGAAGGAAACACCCTTAAAGTATATACTGAGGGAAGAGATGAGAATGTCAAAATCCAAGTGTTGGCAAACCAGAAATTGGAAATTGTTAAGGCATGAGTTTTTTGGGCTGCCAAAAACAGATTGCAAAGCAGATTGTGGAACAGAAAGGACATTATTGTCTTGCAGTAAAAACAAACCAGGCAATTTTGTATGAAGAGATAAAAGACTATTTTTCTTATGCTGAAAAAGAAGAGCCGGAAAGACTCAGTACTTATCAGACAATCGAAAAAGACTATGGACGCATAGAAAAACGGAAGTATCTGATTTCACTAGAGATTGATTATCTTACGGGGAAAGAAAGATCAAAGAAAAAAAGGCAATGCAAAATCTGTCATTGATTCGCAAGATTTGTTATAATCTAATGAAATTGGATAAACGATTTGATAAAAAGTAAAAGATGACTTATAAGAAGATGAGCATGTTATATACCTGTCATTTAGAGTATGTGCAGGAATTGATTTTTCAGAAAATTGCAGAAAACATTTAAAAATATCCATCCAGGGGTTTCATTCCCCAGATGGATATTTTTATGCGCTTGCCCTGCGATTGGTAATCTTTCAAGGGTATGCGTATTGGGGAGCTGCACGGACTGATGTGGAAGGATGTGGATTTTGATAAAAGGTTGACTTATCAAACCATGCGGTATTTTCATAGTAAGGGTACATTTTGGGTGAGATGTGGGCACCTGATTTTGAGGATTTAGTTTTCACAAATCCCTATGGATAACATATCAGCCATACTGCTATTGATCAAGTTATGAAAAAGATAGAGGAAAAGATTAAAGATACTGTAAAGGACTTTGAACATATTTACCCTCATGTGCTCAGGCATACCTTTGCTGCCAGAGGTCTGGAGAATGGTATACAGCCAGAAGTTATGCAGGAATTGTTAGGACATACGAGCATAACCATGACAATGGACATTTACAGTGTTTCCAAATATGAAAGCAGAAGAGATAAAGAAAATGGGAAACTTGTTTGGATAATCTTGTGGGAAGTGGTGCATAAGGTGTAGGCCTGGCTTTGCTTTTGATGGATATTAAGAAGCAAATTTTCTCAATAAAGCCTTAGTGATGTAAAAGTGGTGTAAAAACGTCCTTGCCGCTGTTCACATCCAGGAGATGTAAAACCCGGAAATTCCCTTACCCCCTTATAAACAGACAGAGAAACACCCTGTAGGGGAGCTACAGGGTGTTTCGAGGGGAGTATAAATAATTAAATAAGGGGTTATAATGTAAAAAAAATTTTTGAAGGGTAAATTCTTTTTACAACCCATATTATAATATAAAAGGAAAAAAAATGCAATCCTTTTTTGACGAGATACGCATAACAAAAGGAAATATTAATGATTTTAGCCGGATAAATTGACGAAAAGAAGAAGAATTGAACAGCGGCGAATATTTTGGGGCAGAAAAGACATAATAAGACTGTAAATAAAAATGTACAACCAGGAGGTAAAGTCATGGCTAAAAATTATAGCAATGAGTCAAGCAACAACAAATCCACTAATGCAAATAACTCCCAGAATTCTCAGAACTCCCAGAATTCTCAGAATTCTCAGAACTCTCAGAACTCCCAGAACTCTCAGAACTCCAAGAACTCTCAGAATTCTCAGAACTCTCAGAAGAACTCTTATTCAGGAAGCAAAAACGGAACAGAGAACTGCGGAACAAGAAACTCACAGAATGAGTCTTCTTCCAACAGCAAAAACTCTTCTAAAAACAACACATCCTCAGAGTACAACTATTAATTAGAACTAAAAGAGGATACAGTCAGGGAGATTTCGGACAACCATCCGAAATCTCCCTGATTTATGATAATAGAAACCGCGCGTGGCGTGGTTTCTATTATTTGCGTCCTGGATTTGGTATGCATATAATAGAAGAAAAAGGTATTTCATATGACTGGTATTGAAACAATTTCAGCCCATGATCTAGATAAATATTATGGAGACAGGAATGTTATGATCATAGATTTGCGTGACAAAGAGGAATATGAAGCAAGCCATTTTGATGGGGCTGTAAACATTCCGTATGAGGAGCTGGATATCTTTGAAGCGCTTCCCGCCAATAAGACCCTTGTTCTTTACTGCGACAGGGGAAGCGCCAGCCTTTTGGCGGCCAGGGAGCTGATGCAGAGAGGCTACCGCGTTAAATCCGTTGTAGGCGGTTTCCACGCATATAAAGGAACGAACTTGTATTTTCCCGCAGAGCATAGTAAAATAAGGTAGACGAAGCAGCTTAATGAGAAAAACAGAGGAGAATATATTTATGAAATACATGTTCGCATCAGACATCCACGGTTCAGCCTATTTCTGTAAAAGGATGTTGGAAGCATATAAGGCGGAAAATGGAGACCGTCTGATTCTGCTGGGGGATCTGCTGTACCATGGTCCCAGAAATGACCTTCCCAGAGATTACGCGCCAAAAGAAGTCATCGCTTTGCTCAATGGATACAAAAATGAATTGTATGTGGTACGGGGCAACTGTGACGCGGAAGTGGATCAGATGGTGCTCCAGTTTCCGATTATGGCTGATTACTGCATGATCATGGATGGGGAGCGCACTATTTACGCCAGCCATGGGCACATATATAATGAAGAGAATCTGCCGCCTATGAAAAATGGGGATATTTTTATACACGGCCACACCCATGTATTGCGTGCAGATAAGAAGGAAAACTATACTATCCTGAATCCGGGTTCTGTTTCTATTCCCAAGGAAGGAAATATCCCCACCTATGCGGTGCTGGAGGACGGCTTGTTCTCAATCCGCGGATTTGACGGGGAAATTGTTAAGGAGTTAAAATTATAATGGAAAAATATGAATTGATCGCACCATGTCATTTTGGACTGGAAGCAGTATTAAAACGGGAAATACAGGATTTAGGATACGAAGTCAGTGAAGTAGAGGACGGGAAAGTGACATTTCTCGGAGATGCCGGGGCAATTGTCCGGGCAAATATGTTTTTGCGCACAACGGAGCGGGTACTTTTAAAGGTGGCTAAAATTAAGGCCGTCACTTTTGAGGAGTTATTCGAGAAAACAAAAGCCCTTCCCTGGGAAAAATATATCCCCCAGGACGGAAAATTCTGGGTGGCCAAGGCAAATTCTGTAAAAAGCCAGCTGTTCAGCCCATCTGATATTCAGTCTATCATGAAAAAAGCCATGGTGGAACGCCTGAAAGCAGTGTATCATGTGGACTGGTTTGAGGAGGACGGGGCCAGTTTTCCGGTTCGTGTAGCATTTATGAAAGATGTGGCTACCATTGGCATTGACACATCAGGTATCTCTCTCCACAAGAGAGGATACAGGCAGATGATCAGCAAGGCACCCATAACAGAGACTCTGGCAGCAGCGCTGCTCATGCTGACACCTTGGAATAAGGACCGTATTTTGGTAGACCCATTCTGCGGAAGCGGAACCTTTCCTATTGAGGCAGCTATGATTGCCGCTAATATTGCACCCGGACTGAACCGGAATTTTCTCTGTGAGGACTGGAGACATCTCATTTCAAGAAAACATTGGTATGAGGTTCGGGAGGAAGCACAGGGAATGATCAATCTATCTGTGGATACAGATATACAGGGATATGACCTGGACCCTGAAATGGTGAAGGGAGCCAGGGAAAATGCGGAGAGGGCAGGTGTTGACAAGCTGATACATTTTCAGCAGAGATATATCAAAGACCTGAGCCATCCTAAGAAATACGGCTTTATTGTCACCAATCCTCCATACGGAGAACGTCTGGAAGATAAGGAGAACCTTCCTTCCCTTTACGAGACCATAGGGGAGCGTTATCAGGCGCTGGATTCTTGGTCCATGTATCTGATCACAGCCTATCAGGACGCAGAACGCTGCATAGGAAGAAAAGCAGATAAAAACAGGAAGATATACAATGGCATGATAAAAACGTATTTCTATCAGTTTTTGGGGCCGAAACCCCCAAAGAAAAAGAGGAGTTCAGCAGATGAAAAGATTGATCTTTGCAACCGGCAATGAAAATAAGATGAAAGAGATCAGGGAGATCATGGAAGGCCTTCCGGTTGATATTTTATCTATGAAAGAAGCAGGTATTGAGGCTGACATTGTGGAAGACGGAATGAGTTTTGAGGAGAACGCTCTGATCAAGGCACGGGCTGTCTGCAGGCTGGCCGGTGAGATGGTGCTTGCAGATGATTCGGGGCTGGAAGTGGATCATCTCAACAAGGAACCGGGTATTTACTCTGCACGTTATATGGGAGAGGATACCTCTTACAGGATTAAGAACCAGAATATCATTGATCGTCTGGAGGGGGTGCCGGATGAAAAACGTATGGCCAGATTCGTATGTGCCATTGCGGCTGTATTTCCGGATGGCAGGGAGCTGGTGACACGGGGGACAATTGAGGGCATTATCGGTTATGAGGAAAGAGGGGAGAACGGATTCGGATATGATCCCATTTTCTATCTTCCTGACAGGGGCTGCAGCACTGCCCAGCTTCCGCCGGATGAGAAAAACAGCGTGAGCCACAGGGGAAATGCCCTGCGCAGCATGAAAGCTTTGCTGGAGAAGGAACATTTATTATAATAAATGGAAAGGACTTTCAAATATGAAGGTATTAATTGTCAGCGACACCCATGGTCATGAAGGAAATCTGGAGAAGGTTTTGGGGAAAGTGGGAGATATCCAGCATTTGATCCATTTGGGAGATGTGGAAGGGCATGAGGACTATATTGAGGCAATCTCAGGATGTCCCGTACATATAGTGGCAGGAAATAATGATTTCTTTTCCGAGCTTCCCAGGGAGGAGGAGCTGTGGCTGGAGGATTACCATGCACTGCTCACACATGGACACTATTATTGCGTATCCATGGGGACCAGCCGTCTGGAGGAGGAAGCACGTGCCAGGGGATTCCAAATTGTCATGTACGGGCACACCCACAGACCTGAGCTGAAAATAGAGGAAGATCTGACCGTATTAAATCCGGGAAGTATCTCTTATCCCAGACAGTGGGGACATGAACCGAGTTATATTCTTATGGAAATCGACAGGGACGGGGAAGCTCACTACACAATTAATTATCTGAAATAAAAGAAAAAGCATATATTGGCATCTGGGGGGACCCACAGGTGCCATCCCCCAAAGGTATGTATTTTGACGGGAACTGATATGGGAGATAGGGAAAACCGGGGAAATATGTCAGAAAATGGAATAGATAAAAATATTCCTAAAAAAAGTGTTGACTTTTCACTTTCCCTATGGTATATTTTATCTTGCGTCAGGCAAGAGCACTTGCGTAAGACGGTAAGATAGCCTTTCGGGGTGTGGCTCAGCTTGGCTAGAGCGCCTGGTTTGGGACCAGGAGGTCGCAGGTTCAAATCCTGTCACCCCGATGTTTCAACAAGTGCAGTAATGCCCGTGCGGGTGTAGTTCAGTGGTAGAACACCAGCCTTCCAAGCTGGATATGTGGGTTCGATTCCCATCACCCGCTTTCGGTTTTAAAACCGAGGATGTGTTTGTAGCTCAGTTGGATAGAGCAACGGCCTTCTAAGCCGTGGGTCGGGGGTTCGAATCCCTTCAAGCACGCTTGTGTCGAAAGATGCATAATGTATCATGGTGGGTATAGCGCAGTTGGTTAGCGCGCCAGATTGTGGCTCTGGAGGCCGAGGGTTCGAATCCCTTTACCCACCCTTGCCGTTACGGCGCTCTTGGGCTATCGCCAAGCGGTAAGGCACAGCACTTTGACTGCTGCATTCGCTGGTTCGAATCCAGCTAGCCCAGTTCAAAGTTTGAATATGGAGCATTAGCTCAGTTGGTAGAGCACTTGACTTTTAATCAAGTTGTCCGGGGTTCGAATCCCCGATGCTTCACTGTCTTGAAAGTGGTTTAAACCCGGTATTTATAAGGGTTTGAGCCATTTTTTTTGTCTATAATTGCCTTACTATGACTGTCCATAAATGGCATTTAAATGTATCATTTTGGTGTCATGGCAGAGGTAATGTATCATTTTCGTATCACATCTCAAAAGCTTTGTCTGCCGCTCCTGCAGCATCCTCTTTGTCCAGCACAATATGATTATACACCTCCATGACCATTCTCTCCGTGTCCCCTAACATCTCTGCAATCTTTTTAATAGAGATTATTGGTATCTGGTAGCAGAGGTTGGTGCAGTAATTATGTCTAAACACATGGGCCGTAAGACCTGTTATCTGCTCCTCAGAGACCGCCTGCATGGCTTTGATGATACGTGCCCACATTTTATCATAACTGCTCTTTGTAATCGGCTGACCGTTGCGCATGACAAATAGCTGACTGCGCTTCAAGGACTTAACATAAGCCTCAATGACCGGGAAAACTACTGCCGGTATGGGTATGGTCCTGTATCCATTGTCCGTTTTGGGACCTTTGGGCACAGGCTTATCATTTACAAATCCTATAGCTTTGTTGACGGTCAATGTATGCCGTTTAAGATCCACGTCAAATTTTGTAAGCGGTAGGGCTTCTCCACGCCGGAGCCCGCATCCGTACAGGATATACACAAATGCCCGGTCTTGTGTGGATAACTCAGCCGCAAACAGAGCTTTCTGTTCATAATCCATGAGTGGGCGCTTTTCATTCGGTTTATACTTGATCACGTCCATGTTTGAGAAAATATCTTCCATGACGTTGGCCGCAAAGAGCCGATCAGAGACAGCGGACCGCAGGACCTGCTTGAATGTGATCTGGATCTGCTGCTGAGTACGCTTTTTATCGCTGGTGCTGGTTATTAGCATCTGATAATGCACTCGGCCTATGTCTTGCAGCTTGACACCTTTTAAAATCACAAAATGTTTATCTATGATGTTTTTATACATTGCCTGAGTGTTGTTCTCCTTCCCGGACTTGTAGACATCCATCCACGCCTTTGCATAATCGTAAAAGGTTACGTCTGATGCCCGTATGTTTTTGCGCATCTCAACATCTTGATTGAACTGGTTTACTTTGTTCTCCAGGTCCTTACTGCTCTTTTTACTGCGTAAGGTCACGTAGTGCTTTGTGCCGTCATCGTTGTAACCACCGTCCCAGACGCGTGTCTGGAAGTATCCGTTTTTCTGCTTGGTATATTTTGCTTTTGCCATGATATCATCCTCCTTAAAAATGGGTGCAAAAAAGACAGCCTGTCTCTTGCAGGCTGTCACCGAAGATGATACAATATAGGTGCGATTTATATGGTATCTCTCCGGAGATATGAACCGTCCTGGTGCTGGTAACGCTGGGGCGGTTTTTACTATTTGACATTTTCGTATATTTTGCTATAATATACTTAACAAGACAGCCGACAGGTAGGTGCACGCTACCCGTCCCGGCGAATCAGTTTTAAGCTATAGAAATAGCCGTCTACTTTTCTCAGGAGCAGGACGGCTATTTTTTATGTATCTGAACAATCAGTGCGATAATACCTGTTATCATGATGATAAAGGTAAAGAGGTCACTATAAGTCACGTACATAAGCACCACCCCTTTCCGCAAGACTCGGAACGGGATAGAGAGCCGTCTGTTCGGCTGCCTGGGTGAATATATTATTTTGTAAGGCCCATGCTGTTGACGCAGGGGCCGGTTTTTATTTATTTAAATTTTACCGTATGAACTAATTTGTCGATGTAATCAGAGTAATCTTCTCCATTAGATGGCTGACTGTATGCTGCAGTGAATATACCATCATCAGTTGAAACAGAGTACATGATACATGAAGCATCTCCCGTTTCATCTTGCATGGTAAAAGTCACTTTGTAGCCTTTTGTGCCATCAATTGTTACTTCTTCTTTTTCGAAATTTTCAGCACCATTTTCAGCAATCCCATCTATATATTCATCGAAAGGCTGGTCGTCGATAAATGCAGTCATTATATAAGACGCATTAGGATCTGCAGTTCCGCCAGGAAAATGGACATTAACATCATTGGAAGTTTCTTCTGCCCATTCTTTAGGTACTTGATAATTAACAGTGCTTAGTTTTCTCTCCACAACCTCTTCTTTGCCGAAAGGCACTTCTTTTCCACAGGAACATAAGCTAATGGAAGCACTCAAAGTTGCTGCCATAAATAATGATACAATCTTTTTCTTCATAAGTCTCTCCCCCTTTTAAGGTGTATTTTATTAAAACGCCGTAGCGAATTAATCTATTTCAGACGCAACTCAATAAGTTCCTCCGGATATCCAGTACACTGGCAAAACTGTTCACGGGTGCATCCTGCATAATCCTGTAACATATCATCATCAATAAGAAGATAGGCAGCGAACATATTAGCATCTGATTCGATGTGAGATGTTAGCAATAATGTCTTGTGTGCCATAAAGCAACAGTTTTCTTTCCAATGCAAAATAGCATGTCCAAGTTCGTGTGCCATAACTATTTTTAAGTATTCTTCATCATCAATATCAGAATTTATGAATATACACTTTGTATGCTCTAAATATTTGTACATTCCCACAGTGGAACTTCCAAGAGGATGATAAAAAACCTTAATACCCAGTTCTCCCGCTATTCTAAATGGGTCAGCGGTTCCAAAACGCCTTACATAATAGGCTACGATTCGTCTAATACGCCTATCCAATACAATCCCCCCAGTTTTACTCTTTTCTGTTCTTGTATGGGTTATATTTTTCTTTGTTTATTATCTTCAATTGTCTCATTGCAGATTCCAATGCATTTTCTAATAATGATAGAGACATATCGTCAATTTCTTCGCCGTTATAATATAGCGGTCCGTTATCCTGACTTTTAATATCACCCATGATAGAATCTAGTTTCTTTTTAATGTCGCGTTCATCTTTTGGTGTGAGAGTGGTCTCTTTCTTCTCTGGATCTTCCTTTCCGGTGGTTAAATAATCCAATGTTACTCCAAAGTAGTCAGCTATTTTTTGCAAAGCGTCAGTCTTGGGTGTGCTTCTCCCAGATTTCCAGTTGCTAAAAGTCGTCTGTGATATCCCGGTTTCTTTTGATACTTTATACGTCGTAACTCCGTATTTCTGCAAAAGCCTTGTAAATATTTCATACATAATTACTACTCCTTTTGTGCAAAATGTCATTAATTAGCGAATGCCAAATAATCTATTGACTACTTAGCAAAAATGCAGTATTATGTATGCATAGCAAACGAAAAGTAAAATAAAAAAATACTTAGCGTTTATAGCATACTTTTAATATAGTGTTGCTTTAACTGGTAATTGAAGTATATCACATTTGCGAAGTATGCGCAAGATAAAATAGCATGGAAGGAGGTATAAAGTTGTACAAAAAATTTGTCATCTTATTAGTAAAACACAACAAAACTGCATACCAAGTATCAAAAGATACAGGAATTGCTCAGAGTGTGCTTTCTAATTGGAAAACAGGACGTAGCAAACCCAAAATAGACAAGCTCAAAATTCTGGCCGATTACTTCGGTGTGCCAATTGAGTATTTCTTGGAAGAGTAGAAGGAGGTGAGGAAGATGGAAGGCAAAAATTC
>ERZ778495.378-NODE-378-length-43536-cov-4.478945_pt1 | contig 43536 bp, 33 predicted proteins | sample MGYA00433100_ERZ778495 | MGnify/ENA primary metagenome ERZ778495 (study PRJEB29527, sample SAMN07138962) | mouse gut metagenome | material: feces | host: mouse | place: China:Nanjing | collected 2016-01-25 ...
AAGCATAGGAGCGACTACATTACCGAAGGAAGGGAAGATATCAGAGGGTGTATACTGGGACACCTCAAACAACCCTTCCTCGATTTCCAGGACAGTGTAGCGGCGGAGAAGCTCACCGATGCTTAGAGCGGACACCTCGTCCTCGGAGATATGCAGAGTCTGCATCATGTTGACACGGCTCAGCGTATACTGCACACACTCCAGCAGGTCCTTCACACGCATGGTGTTCAACGTTGGCGGCGTTCTTCCATTCTGCTGTAGCCATGCGTTATACTCCTCCATAGCAGAACCGATGATGCCGACGTAGTAAACGATCTTGCCACTTTGGCTACCATTCACCAGAACATCACGATTGATGGTGCTATCGCCGTCACCGAGATATAGAGAAATCTGGTGCCACAGCGGACCATTGATGCGAAGGGTATACTCCGCCTCGGCAAGCTTAGCCTTGTCAACCAAATCAACAAACTTGGGCTTGATACTGGCCGACGCTGCAGAAGCCCTCTTGAAGAAGTTCTCGTACAGTCGAGCACACGTCTCGATGAAATTGCGGTAGTTGGCCCCGACACTGAGGGTGACCACAGAGGTAACATCGTCAAAGATTTCCTCGGCCGCATCGATGCTCGACATGCGCTTGTTCTCCGGGAGAGCCTTCTGCTCTCTAGCCTTCTCCAGCATGGCCTTACTAATAGTGCTGATTTCCTGCTGGTTCAGGTATTTGAAGTCAGACGGGCTCAGTGTGAAGTCGTCGTCAGTCAGAATCTTAGGCGGTGCCATCCTCTCCAGTATCTCACGAATGTTCTGATAGTAGTCGTTGCAGATATCCGCAATGTCGCCTACCTCCAGAACAACTCCATCCTCAGCGGCGATACCGTCTTCCCCGCCGAACTCAAGGTCCAGGTCCAGCTCACCGTCTAGAGAGCTAAGCTGACTTTCAGGACCCAGCTCCAGGCTGTCACCCAGGTCAAGACCTTCGCCGAGCTCCAGCTCGTCACCTCCGAGTTCTATGTCACTAGCATCGAACAAACTGATACCGCCTAACAACTCGTCTCTTGGCATGGCTTTGTATCCCCCTTCTCTCCTGTATTAGCTGTCTCCAGCAAGGCCTTGTAGAACTCTTCGGCCGTAATTAAAATATTGAGCTTCTGCCCTAACTCGTACTTACTGGAAGTCGAGGGGCCATCAGCAATTACATACTGCAGTTTGTCCTGCGCCTTCGTTTCACATATCTTGTACAGCTGGGTGCCGTTAGCATCGCGGATGCTTTCACAAAGGTCAATAAACTCAGACCGTGTATAAGACACACCTTCGACAGACACTTTACCTGTAATCGCGATAAACATCTCTCCCTTAGGAGTAGCCACAATATTAGGCATCACATCTGTCATGAGGAGCAGAGTGTCAATATCAAAACAGCTTAAATGGAACCTTGTGGATAGCGCCTGGATGCCGACCATGTCGCATAGGTCTTCCACCTTACCCTTGAGCATGTAGTCCAAGAAGGTGATAGGGCTTTTCACGTAGTCGAAGATTACCGACCTCGAACCAACATTAGGTATGCCCAAAGAAGCTATTGCGTCACCGAACATGAAGGTGTTAGTGGCAAGGTCTTCTTTTATTCCGTGAAAGATGGACAGCTTCGCGTCCCCGAGTGCTCGCGACAGCTGGGTGTCTGTCAACATGAAAACAGACAAGAAACTTGTGTACTCCAGCTCGTCTTTACAGGCCGCAAACAAAGAGAGGCAGGTCTGCTCACCGAAATCTTTGAACCCGTGGTACGAGATAAAGTAGTTAAGTCGGTGAGCCATCTTAATCCAACAACACGGATTACAGCACTGTAGCTGTGTTCGAGCAGTCTTTGTCATAATCATCTCAGCACCGCAGGAACACCGCTTAGGGAATATCGCTTTATAGTACTCCGGGATATCACACTCCTCAATAGTGCTGAAAGTGTCGAACGCTTTTGTAATCTGCTGTAACTCCTTCAGTGTCTTTATAGCTTGCACACAGGCACCCCCTCGGTATAACTCAGGTGTTTAGTTTTCACATCGAGCTCTTCGGTGCGAAAACTAAATACCCGCATCACGACAAATTCCTATCTATATGTCTCGAAATTTTCCAGGATAAGAAGAGGCGGCGTGTGGAACCCACACGCCGCATTTCGTTAAATAGACGGTACAGCCAAACTCGCAACATCCTGTTTTGTGGGCAGGCTGTCGCCACAACCGACCTCAACAAAATCAGGCCATACAAGTGGCGCATCGCTCCCCTCACACTTAACAGTGTACTGCTTCCATTCGCCGTTAACCTCGACAAACATAGAGGGGATTCCGAGTGACTCCAGCAAGGAACGTTGCCTTGCAGAATACCAGAAAGTCTCCATATTTACTTCTTGTCTCCTATTATATCTTATTTGCTACGGCGTGCAGCTTGCAGAATACCGCCGCCATTTGTGCACGTGTCATGTAGTCCTTGCCACCGAATCGGTCAGAGCCAACACCGTTCAGAATGCCGTGATAGACGCAGGTAGCAACATCATTCCGGTGTCCTTCGGGAATGTCTGACCAATCAATAAACTGTCCGGCCAGCTTGGGGTAGCTGGCCGCTTTCACCTTTTGCAGACGCGAACCATTCAGAGCGTTAGCAATCATGGTGGCCATCTGAGTTCTGGTGATTGCGCTAGCCTTGCCCATGTTGGCAAGTCCTGACCAGATACCACAGTGCTCCGCTACCTTATCCACCTTGGAAGTCCACACCTGCGTGTCCGCTACCTTGGCAAGCTCGTCGCTGTACAAATAGCGTAACAGCACAGCGGCGAACTCGTAGCCAGTTACTTTACCTGCCGGGTTGTACTTGTTGTCGCCTACACCGAACACAACTCCGTAGCGCGAAGCCATATCAATGTACTCCCTAGCCCAGTGCCCGGCAGGCACATCTGTGAACTCTATGGACTGAGCAGACATGCTCAACTTCACCGGGACCGGTGTAGGCCGTTCACTCTGCGTCCCTCCGGGAACACTGGGCTCACTGTTGGGGTCCCTGGGAGGCAAAGAAGTGTCTGGAGTCGGTGTGGGTTTAGCAGAGGGCTCAGGGTCCTTTTCGGAGAAGTCCTTCACATCAAAGAACTGCACACGATAGGACAGCGGAGCAGGCGTACCATCCTCATACTCCAGGCCACTGATGCTTACGGTGTAGTCCCCGGTGTACCGCACTACATCCTGAGGGCGGAACTTAATCATCGAGCCACTGACACCAAAGTCACCACGCCCTGCATAGAACAGCCAGGACGTGCCATCAGCTTCACGTGTCAGAATCACCTGTATCGCATTGGCATCCGGGTTTTTGTAAATGTCAGTATTCACACTGACACTCCACCACGTGTCACTGCTAAAGATGTTATGCGGGAAGTACCCAGATGCAGGCCAACTGATGAAGTTGTAGGATTCCCTATGGGATTGCCCACTGGTGTAGGAAGCGGTACAGAAATCCTTGAGCAACCACCAGGAAGAACGCGGGTTCTTGGCATAACCGTATCCAACATATCCCAGCCTCGGTTGCAGCTGCAGAGCACGGGATCCCAGGCTACCGTCGTCTCCACCGGCCATCCAGCCGTCGATGGCAGAACACAAGTTAGAGGACGTGTAGTAGATACAGCTACCCGCATACTTCATAGCGTCATCATAGAACGCCTGCGACATGTTACTCGGCTTACTCGGTGTCTCAGCAATAATGCCGTTGCTGGCCATAAGCACAGCACTCTTTTGCGCCGCCTCACACATATCCGTACTCACGTCCACAGGCAGTAGCCCGGCTAAGACGCGCAAGGCATTCAGCCTATCCACAGTCTGTTGGGCAACATTTTTGTTAATGCGCCCAGCAGAATAAGGGCCAAAGGACGGAGTAGAAGACCACGGGTTCTTCATCTCGAACTCGGTCTCCTCCAATGCCTCAGCAATCTGTTCCCGCGTAAGCTTGGGTACACTGTGAAACCCGCTTCTCTGTAGCGTAACATCAGAGGCGGCACTCGCTGCGGCGCCGTAACAGGCGGCAACAATGCAACAAGCGGCCAACAGTAGCATGCTCAATAGTCGAACGAACATCATCAAAGAGTCCTTCCTTGTAACAGACACACAACATACCTCCAGTATGTGAACGGAGGCTATGACGCAATAAGGCCCGCGTCATGCCGAAGTTTTTTGACCTGGTCCTCCGTGAGTGAAGTGACCAAGCCATCGTCGTCGATGTTAATCAAAACGACTGGTCCATAGAGAATCACACCCCGAAGCTCAAGATTGATTCCTGTGTTGAAATCAGGCTGCGGGTGTGTGACAGCGCTGAGTCCCGCGTCCCTCCTTTCAGATGACTGAGTCCCTCCAGAAAGTGCTAGGGCACTGAGACCGGAGACAGCACAGTCGATTGGTGTAAATATCGCAGGCGCTCCGAAGAGCTCTTCGAACTTTTTGAACGGGTCATTTGTGTAGCAAAGCTTAGCCGGCTTTCCCACATCCTTGTAAGCGCACAGATGCATCATAGCAGGCGCCCTCCTTTCTGGTTCATCCAATGTGGCAGTACGGGAGGTAGCTCTGTGTCTGGGGAGGGCTTACCTTTAGGAGCTTTACGGTCCTTGTGTTCTTGTAACGAATGTGACTCCTTCTTAGCGCGTGTTGGTTGCTGAAGCTCCTGCCAATCCTCTTCGGACTCCTCCAGGCTATCCGCATACTGAGGATGCTTGCGACCCCACAGCCACAGAAAGAAGTCCACGATAGACCGAACGACCATAAACGGCAGAGCCAGCACAACAGCCCCGCAGAACAGCACACATGTAATCGCTGTACCAGCGATTAACACCATAGTAGCAATTAACACCTCAGGATGTTCGCCACCGATATCAATTAGCTGGCCGAGTAAATCAAATATCCCCTGTAGAAACTCAGACACATTGCACCTCCGCATTACGCTTTCGTTGTCGCTATAGGTCACCATAGTATTTGCACTCGCAACAATCGAGACAAACCGCAATGAGGCTGCTCGGATATCCCACCTATTTAATACACGACTTACTTGAGCGATGCAGGAATACCTTACCCACTTTTACACGGAGACAGCTTGGGCGGAGGGAAATTCCCTCCGCCCAACATTTACTTCATAAATTATTTGCGCTTTGCCTGTGCCTTAAGGAAAGTCTGCAACGTGGCCTCGTCCAGCTCCATATACGAGATAACAGTCAAGACGTCACCCGTGGGCTGCTTGATATAGAGGACTTCCATCTTAACCGGGACAATGCCCGTGTCATCGAGCTCCTTATAGTAGGAGAACGGCACCTGCACCACATACTTATTATCCTTATAGGTACAGTCCAGCCAATAGAGCTCCAGACCGCCACCCCAGGTGCCACGACACTTTGTATAGTTCACAAAGTCGGTGGAGTACACGATGTTATTCACGGTGTACTCCACACGCATTGTCAGGCCATTGATATCCTCCAAGAACCCGTCAGGGTTAGTCAACGGAGAATCACTGTTCATGGTTGTATTCTGCGTAAAGTCCTGGATGCCGATGTTCGGATTGTTGTAGTCCTCTTCCTCACTTGGCTCCTGGACTGGCTCACTCACAGGCGGAGGGGTGTCCACAGGTGGCGGAGTCTGGTCCTTCTTTCCGCCCACCAGCAGAAATACTATAATGACGACCAAGGCAGCAATAGAGCCACCAATCGCCACAAACTTCTTGTCAACACCTGTTCCCTGCTTTTTGATGGAGGCGGCGATAATTTCATCGTCTTCCTCGTCGCCGTCATCATCTTCATCGTCGAAGGATATCTGCCGCATAGACGCCTTCGTGACCTGCTTCTTGGCTGACCCCTTAGACGGCCGGGGAGCCCTTGTTGGAATGGGCTCAGCTTTCTTCTGCTTCTTGGGAGGCTCGGCGTCCTCGATTGTAGGGTCCCTGCGCTTAGGGGCTCCACCGACATTAGGCATTCTTATCCCTCCAGTGTACCACAAAGTTTCTTGTCCAGCCAGTCCATCTCATCGCTCGAACACTGAACGCCACTGACTTTGACCATCTCACGTCCGATGATAACAACAGTATCAGCACCGGGGTGTAAGTGAGCCCTTAACTCTTTAGCTAAGACGCGCTCCTTACCATGATAGTCCGTCCCGGACGTCATAGCGCTGTATAGATTCTCGGAGGAAATGAACACCTTCTGCCGTACATACTTCTTGGACACAAATAAGTCAAAGGAGTTGGTAGGGGCTGTGTTAATCTCGTAGAGGTCCTCTTGGTCATACGGCTCGTCACGCATATAGACAAAGTGTGCGTCCTCTTCACTTAGGACACCCTGCTCAGCAAGAAGCTTATCGTCGAACAGATTGTTCTCATTGAACATCACATTGTCAGAGCCAAACATCAGCTCCTCTTCCGACGTGTTGTCAAACAGCTCCAGTCCGAGACCAAGGTCCAGCCCACCCTCACCTTCATCGAGACCCTCAAGGTCCAGGTCAAGCTCGGCGTTACGATAGTCGACCAGCTTCTCAGACAGAAAGCCGTGTGTAAACCCATACTCCTCTCGGGCTCGCTGCCAATCCTGCAGCTGCTCCAAAAGCGAAGCACCCTTGCGGCTAAACACACCAAGGTAAGCGCGCACCACATAGTTAGAGAACTCCGCATCAACTGTATTAGCCTTCTCCTCTGTCCACATGTAGCCGGGACCCAGGTCAGGTAGGATAGCATGGAGCTCCTCGTATAGCCGGTCGCACATGTAGTGCTTCTTTAACACCATCAAATGACTGGCCTGGTGTCCGTCACAGGGAATGGAGAACTTGCCGGCATCATAGGCTGCAATCATACGCTGGACCATAATGACAGGAAGCTCACGGTCGTCGGACTTGGCGTCGGCCCAGTTGGCCCCAAAGTTGATTCCGATATAGTAGGGGATGTGGCCATCATAGCGGATTGTGCAGTTCTCGTACAGCACCTTGATAAGCAAGACAATATCAATGTCGTCATCCACAAGAGCGTCCAACTCGTCGTGCACAGTCATCAACCAGGTAATCTTCTTCTGGATACCATACTTGCAACACCCGATGTGGAAGTTGTAAAGCATCCGTCGGAATATCTCAGCAGCTCCTCCCTGGATGATGCAGTTGCCCGCCTGTCGCCTAATCCTTCCTGTCCGTGCGCGGGTCAGGTCTTCGAGCACGAACAGTCGATAGAATCCAGCAAAGTTCCTAACGATGCCAACATGGGTGTCACCGACACGAAGGTACTCACGCAGCTTATCCGAAATCTTGGCCGGCACGAAAGTGCCGTCACGTGCGGATTCAAGAAGGTCAATTACCTCACGCTGCTTGGTGTAGTAGCTGTTCAGCAGGTTACGCGTCTTGTCCATGTTCTCCTGCGTGGCGGCACCGAAGATGGATTCGCACATACTTCGGTCACCGAGCCCGTAGGGGATGCCGAAACCGATGCTCTTGTACATCTTACGAACTTTGGGGGTAACTTCATGCTGACGAACACCAGTCATTGTGGCCGCAGTCTCGATATGATAGTCGGCCTCCTCCCGGTGCATCATTGCACAAATCTTAGCAACTGCGGTGTCGGCCAAGCGGCTCTCCCAGTCAGCAGGGTACTTCTTCTTAAGCAGCTCCCGACTGCGCAGATAGGCCAGACTGGACATGTGGCGATACTCAATCTGACTAGCATCAAAGGACATGAACATCTTTCCCGGCGGCGCAATAACGAGGGACTTCAGAGAACCCTTCATAGTTTGGCCGGGTGACAGAATACGCCGTGTGGCCGCGCGAGCCATGGTGAAGTTATAGAACATCTTACCTTCCATATCGTTCTCGATGATGGGCTTGTAGTAAGACGTGTACTCCTTGTTCAGCGTAGCGTAGGTGGAGAATACCCTGGCCAACGGGAAGGCGTCACTGTTAAACTCGTCCTTATCAATCAGCGCCACATTAGGGTCACTGGTTGACATTAAGGACTGCGTGAGTACCTCGACAGGCTGCTCACGCTTCTTGGACATTAGCTTTTTCAAAACGAACTTGTCCATGGCTGGCTCGCCGGATTTATCATTGCGCTTCACAACAGGATATCCCAGCATACCGAACAACAGCTTCTTGTGGTTGGCCGGGGTAAATGGATAGCGGAAAGACCGCTCCTCGTCAAGCTCAGACACTACATCAAAGTCCTCGGCAACACCAAGCATCTCTTGCAGCTTGGCGGACTTCTTATTCAGTGTGTCCTTATTGGCCAAGTAGGCGTAGTGGTAGATAAACTCTTTCAAGGCCTCGAGGTCATCAGCGACTGCCTTGCCCTGCTCACGCACACCAACCTCATCGATAGGCATCCCATGCCAACTAGCACGGGCAAGCATATAGAGGATGGTCATGTCGTACTTGAGGTACTGCTTGTACAGCACAGGCTCGGTCATTTCGATTGCCTTCCGAATCACTATGCGGGTATAGTCAGCGTCGGCGCCACCGTACATTTTGGCCAAGACAGCATCCTGCAGATAGCGGTATTTGTCCTTGTGTTGGGCACCATAGAGCTCCTCAAGCTCCAGCGTCTCATCGCCAACCAAACGACGGGTCTGGCTCTTTAGAGAATTGGAGATTCTCACAGAGCCCGTCTCTTCTCGACCCTGGCTGCCCTGCACAAAGTCAGTGTCCAAGTTGTAGAACAAGATAAGACCGTCTTCGTCGTAGAATACATCGCAGTCATGGCAGAAGAACGCCTTCTCGTCGAAGAAGGCGTTGAACCCTCCAACGGTGATATTCATTCGGCTAAATGAGAAGTGCTCACCGCCGTAGTCCAGTTCAATGTCCTGGAAAGTGAAATCGTCGTTCCGCCTGAACAACTGATTGAACAACGGATAGATATCCTCACCCTCCACATTGGAGAAGTAGTACATATCCGTACAGATGACGTACCCCTCGTTCTCGCGCCAACCAAATGGGATGGCTACGATGTGGTCCTTGAACTGGTTATCATCGGACAGGTTCAACATGTTCAGGCCGGTGGTCTCAGTATCGAGACCAATTAGAACTCGCTTCCTATTGTCGTGGGCTACCTGCACATCACGGAGAAAGTCGAGCATCATAGACTCGAACTTCTCCTTGGTGTCAATCAACTTGTAGTTCTTTTTCTTGAACCAGTCCAGTCGGTCACCCATGCGCTTCATTAGGGCGGCGGCAGTCTTAGCGCCGAGGTTAGCCATCACAGCTGCTTTAGACTTCTGGTCGATAACAGGCTCAAGTGACGGAAGTCTCAGGGGCAGCTTACCACGATACTCAGAGGCATTTACTCGGAAACCTTCATAGCTCAGGGCTAACTCTTTGTATGCTGAACCAATCCAGGACTCGAAGGAAATCAGATTCCCCATGTTGTCCGTGTAAGAACCCTTGTTGATGAACCCTGTAGTCATCTGTCCGAGGTTGACGCACTTGTACATCATTTCGCCAAGGTTGTCCAACATCCGCGTGATGTAGTGTGTGGCACCCCAGCCCTCTAGTTTCCCAGAAGATTTAGAACGCAGGACTGCCACCAGACAGTCCTGCCGAGCTTTAGCATCAAGGTTCTGATTGAAGACCTCACGCTCCATCAGAACCCAAACAACCGCAGAGCGCGTAGAGCGATAGTACAAACTGTAGATGCCTACACCGTCAATTTCGAGTGTGCCTAACATCGACATTCCTGTCTGCTCTACCGGCTCCCTGCGGTTGTCCAAATCCATTTCCTTTGACATTAGTCACACTCCTTGAGTTACATTACCATAATATAGGAGGACAGAGCTGTGCGGTCATCGAGCCACTCGGTATGCGGAATCTCGCCAACAATCTGGAAGCCCATGGACCGGTACAGGCTTTGCGCTCTGTAGTTGATAGTGTGGACCTCCAACTCCAACTGGTAGGCGCTCAGCTCCTTGTAGGCCTTGTCGATAATGGCGGTCATCAGAGCGCGCCCGATGCCCTTATTCCAGAAGTCCTTCAGGACCTCGACGGAGATATTGCACCGGTGACTGCGCAGGCGGTTGGTGTGCTTGTAGGCGCTTGCATAACCGACAATCTGGTCACCTATGACACAGAACACATCGACGCGTGTCTCGTCATTGGCCATGTTGCACAGGGTGTACATGGAGGAGGTGAGGTCCTGCGGAATCATGTCCAGCGTGACGCAGGTGAAGGAAGTTTCTGTGCAGATGGTTCTGGCATACTCGATGTACTTGGCCGGGTCAATGAGATTAGCGGGAACGAAGAGCACCTCTTCACCACTGGGCAGCATTGCCTTTTCCACTTCGAATGTCATACTCTTTTCTCCTTACACTTTTTGTTATAACGAGCTGGGGCAGCCTTTTAGGCTGCCCCAGTGTTATTCAAAGGAAATCCTTTATAGCCTCGGAAGCAGGGTCATCATAGTGCTCCCCTGTCCAAAGCTGAACAGTAGTCCCTGCAAACGGGAACTGCCTGTAGACCATTTGGCCCCATACGAAATATTGCTTGTCCAGGCGCGGAAGTTTACCCTCTTCCAATACAATCCCACGGTCCCTTAACACATCGGGATTCAGGGAGGTCTGGAAACAAAATTGTGAACCATCCGCATAGGTGAGAAGCGCCCACACGGTGCCACTCATTAGCAGAGATTTATCGGTCAGCCTAGATGCCTGCATCACGCATCCCCTGTTCTAGTCGCTGGTCATAATTGCTCAGTTTGTCCGCACTGGAGATATCAATGGCTTCGGGATAGAACTCTCCGTTGCGCTGCTCCACCAGCAGGTGCCCACTGTAGTGCAGATACCCTGTGCCCATGCCCCAAGGAATCTTGAAATAGTCGTTGCCCTTGAACACGAACTTGTGCTCGTCGCACACGTAGCGCCCACGGATGGTGTCGAGCATGATGGACCCAGTAACAGGAGGGATTGCCGCCATGGCATCTCCCCACTTACTGAACCGGGAGGCTAACTCATCACCGGCCGCTACACCATAGCTCACCATCTTCTGCAGCTCACCCGAGCAGTCCTCATAGTACTCCCTGAGAGCTGTGTGAAGGACTTCGAACTCAATATTGTCCTGAATGACCTGTTGAGTAATGTGCTCGTAGATATCAATGTCACTACGCGCCAAAGCTGCAACGTCTGCACCCCACTTGGGGTCGCGAGGGTTAAACTGTTTCTTCAAGTTCAGAATAGTCCCCAGCTCACAGGCCAGAGTATTGTTGTCCTCGCCGAACCTATTGAAGGTCAGAGTGTAGCAATCACGCAGAACTTTCAGGTAGAGAGTCTTCTCATAGAGAAATCCGTGAAGGAGCACGAACTGCTCAGACACATCGTTGACACCGTGAATCAAACGCTGGTATCTCTGGTAGGGGCCGTCCTCAAAGTTGGTCTCCGGGACCAAGTCGAACTTCTCGGCCCAGCCGCTAAAGACACCACCCAGCAGGAGGGCCCAAGTAGGCTGGATAATCTCACGCCGATTCTCAGGAGTACGATTGTCCCCAAAGTTCACAATCTCCTTGGGGCGACTATACTCGGGTACAGGATTACCATTCTGGTCCACGTAGGAACTACTGAGAAGGCTAAAGAACCACTCCAGGTCCTCACGCTTAAACCGCCTGTTCATCAGACTATTGAACAGACTTTTCGCCGGCACCGTGTAGACACTATCCATCCTATTGTCCGGAATACACAGATACCAGCAGGTAGTGAACATCAGCTCCAGCAGCTTCACAAAAGCCTTCTGCATCCAGTTGATCTCAACCAGCCAATCCACGTACAGACGTACCTGCTGTTTGTAGTCCTGCCATACCGGGATGCGCTCAAGCGTATTCCACACGTCTTTGGTGTTCAGGTTGTCCACACCAATGTACACAGCAAAGCCCAACGACTTGGCCAGACGCTCTTTGGCAATAGCGAGGATAGCAGGGTCCTTTATCTCCTCCGGCGTCAGACGCTCAGGCAAGAGTTTCTTTGGCAGCTTCCTATCAGCCGCCATAGCAATCGCATGAGGGTCATAGCACATGGGGAGCCGACAATAAGAACCGCCAATACGGCGATTGTCATTCAGCCACTGGACCTCCCCAGAACGGTCGAACCCGTGCCAAGCTAAGGCAGGATACCCACACTGTAAGCCGTCACTAAAGAACGTGGTGTGCATGGAGTCGATAAGGGGAATGTGCATATAGTTAATTACGAAATGCACAACGTCCTCGACCTGAACGTCACGCCCCTTGTCGTTGATGACACTGGTCATTTTACCCGCATCCATCACCATCATGACACCAGGGAAACTGTGGGTGCCGATGTGCCAATCGGTGATGTGCCCGTTATCCAGAAACCGCATATGCTCCTTAGCATAGCCGTCACTGGCCTTTAGAATGATGTTGTCCTGCAGGCCGTCATAGGTTCCCTCGCCCAATTCCATAACATCGGAGATATCCAGCGAGTACTTCATATTGTCGTCCTGCACACCACGCCACTCAAACATCTCGACAGGCACACTACTAGGAGCATACCTATTACGGGTACGTGTACCCAGGGACAGTCGAATCGCCTTGTCCATTCGCCTGTTGTCGAACTCCCTGAACGAACAGGGGATGGAGGTAAGGAACTTGGCAACAGAGCGCTTCTTCTCGTAGACCGTTGTCAGTTCGCTACGCTGCTTTAACCGAGGCTTGTCCAGCAGTCCCCGGTTCTTAGCGTAGGCACGGTTGGCATTGATGTGAGCTTCGGTGTGCTTGCTACTACCGGCCCACATATCGCGCTGCCCCTCGAAGTCCAGCAGCTCGCCAGAACCGATATCGTCGGCAGACGGCAGCTTTCCCTGCTGGTAGGAAGTGTCGGACACCTCCTGCAAGTCGGACAGCATATCCACGTAGTCCAGGTCGGACATGTAGCTCACGTAGCGATAGAAGTTCGGATTCACATACCAGGCACAGAACAACTCAACGGAAGGGGTCTCACCCTTGAATCCTCGGCCGCGCAGGTACTCGTCCACCAGATTCTTACCCTGCTTAACCTGGGCCTTGAGCAGACTGTAGGTGCTGGCAATGCCACGGAAGACAGTCTCGAAAGTCTTGATGTTCTCCTGTCCTTCCTCCGTGTCCAGGAAGTAGGATGCCTGACCCTCACTGGTCTTTCCTTCTGCTACCCAGATAGGGTCACGCCCCTGTGTGTTGCTACGACCATAGCGATAGCACTCACGGCGGAAGTCCAGGATTCTGGCAGGGCTAAAGTTGCCCTTACGGATGTACTCGAACATCACCGGGATAAGCTGCTTTGCATTGTTTATCTTGGCAGCGATATTCTTGTTGGCCCTGCCAACCTTATCGCGGGACAAGGGGTCATAGAACTCCAGACGGAAGCCGGGAAGCTTCTGGTTCAGTTGCTCGCACATGTTCTCACACAAATACACCAGGGTTCCATACACGATATCGTACATGACACCGCGGTCCTCCGTCTCCCGCTCCCCGCCCTTAGCATGGCCGGTATGCGTGAACAGTTTGTTGTTCGCTTCACCGATGCTCACGAGCAGGTTGTGGATAAACATGTCCTTAGGAGTTTCGTCACCGCTAATGTACCTGACCGAATGAGAATCCATCTCCTGCTCCATTTTGGTCTGGTCCTCTTCGGTCAATTTGTTCCAAATCTCCGGCTTGAGGATACTGTTGTAGAAGTGGTTCTGGTAGGTGTTCATGATGAAGTTCAAGAAGCTTCCACGGAACTGGAAGGAGGTTGCACTTCTCTCCCGGAAGTGCGCCTTGAACATATCGAACACTGCTTCGGGCCTATTGGAGTTACGTATCTTGTTATAGATGCTGGCCTCAGTCCTTGTGTTACTCTTGTACAAGTGATTACGGATAGCTTCATAGACACACCGACGAGAAGCCAACTCAGTCACGAGGTCACGCGTAGTAGAACTCCAAATCCTTCGGATAATCTCAGACCTTCTGGGCGCCAACATATCCACCGTGGAGCTAACCGGCAGTCTGTAGAAAGACCAACTCAACTCCAAGGCACAGTAGAACACAAGGGCATCCAGAGTATTGGTGAACACTCTGGACAATGGACGCAAGCCCTGACCGTGCTCCGGAATTACCGCCAGGGCAGTTGTAGTGGCATCGAGACCCTTCGTCTCGATGCCAACTGTATTGGCCATCTTCTCGGCCGGGATTCCTTCTCGCCACGCATCTTTAAACCTCGCGAGCAGAGCGTTGTTCATGATATAGAACGCCGGGTCCTCGACTTGCTGAGGACTTGAATCCGGGGCCAGATTACGCTCGTACTCCTCTTTGGTGTAATCAATGTTTACAGCGATTGCGAGGACCATCAACCTCAGGTTGTCCTCTATCATGTAGTCTCCTCCTTCAGCAAGCGTAGTAATTCGTGTGGCTTACTCAAGCTACACTCTCCGGGTCCCAAACCGGAAAGCTTTTACGCAACTCAGGTAAACCACGCATCCAAAACATTTGTGTATGTCTTTAGCACATACAAGATAGCCAGAGTGTATAGCGCGATAAAGGCTATCCGACTAACAGCACTACCTTTCCTTAAAGGAAAGGTAACAGCGCCAATAGTGCCTTTTATTATAGACCCGGCACCACGTAACACCGTACCCCCAATACGAGTTACACCCCAGCGACCCGCACGGAAGGCACCACGTGTTGCACCAGCGGTGAGGCCGACACCCAGCATAGCGGCCCCTCCCACTCCACGCGTTGCACCGGCAGTAGCACTCTCAAACAATTTGAACATGTACCCCTTAGCAACTCGGTAATCCACCTTGTCGCTCTTGTCTCGATTGCACTTAAAACAAATAGAGGTACAGTTCGACACATGATTTCGACCACCCTTGGACAGCGGTTTGATGTGGTCGACGTAGACATTCTTTTTGCCGATTAGTGGCTTGCCACACTGACTGCAAAACCAGATGTGGCCAAACAGTCCCGGATACCTTTTAAAGTATTCCCTTCGGTAGTCATACGACTCTCTGTACTCTTTTAACTTCTCTCCCGAACGAACCTTCGCCATGGTAACACCAACTTTCGTTGCGCCAGAACTAAGAACGGGGAGTGAACATTACGCCCACTCCCCGCTATTACTGTACTTGCTGTTAATCCAGCCGCAGCTCACGGCCCTTGCTATAATTGGTCATATCGGAGTCATCCTCGACGATTTCAACGTCGTCAGTAGGAATCTCCAGGACAACATCACCGCTATCAGACTCTTCCTCTTCCAGGGCCTCCTCGGGGGCACCGATAACCACGATATCCTCCTCGACAGGCTTAGGCTGAGGCAGGGCTTCCAGCTCCGCTTGCTCATGGGCATTGAGGATGCCAGCAAGCGATGCAACGCGTGTAACATTGCCATCGGTCAAAGCCGCGGACAAAGAATCACCACCACCCGCAATGGCACACAACCGGGTTCCCATCTCCTGCTGGAAGGTTGGCAACGCAAAAGCAGGATTAAGCTCTCCGGCATTATTACTGCCGAACATACCACGGTTATGAACCTCCTTACGGCGCTGTGACATAACTCTTGAAGAGGAGCGCAACTTCTCACTGTCGCGCTCAAGGAACTTAGGCTCAACGGAGCCGATTTCCGTCCCCGTAACAATGTTTCCCAGGAACGAATTTAGCTTCAAAGATTCCGGATTAAGAACACCGGAAGCCAGCATATTTCCGACATGCTGGAAAGCGAACGATGCAACACCAGTATAGCGCATCACCGTCTCAGGTTGCGTGGACACTCGAAGCACATAGCACCCAGAGTTGATTACAGATTCCAGAGCAGTGTCCCGGGTCTTCTCCTGGGAATCCTGAGTGAACCGGATAGCGTAGCAGTTACTGGTCTGCGCCCGCACCAAGACCTCGACGTTTCGTGTCGACACATCCAGCGAGCTAAAGACCCTGTAATACTCACGCAAAAGCATCATACGCGTCTTCAGGGCCGCACCATATACATAGGTGCCCTTAAACCTGTTGAGGTCCGGGAGCCCTGCAACAATGGTATCACCCTCGTTGACATAGGCCCCGTTGGGCACATTCAGACGACTGGCATCATCAATGCTGATGGGCTCGCTGTGGCGACCATCGTCAGACACAATTTGGATGAAGTTGCGACTGTGTTGGTTCTGAACGACATAGCCTTCCTGGGAAGCAAACATTTCCATCTGGGTCTTAGTCCGCTCGGTGCCCATCTTGCCCTGCAACATACCGGTGAAGAAACTCAGGCCAGACAACTGGGCAGTACCCATTGCTCGCTGACCACCCGAGTGCCCGACGTTCAGAGTTGCCTGGGAAAGCGGCTCGCTCATAGTCTGCGAGGATGTGATGCCCAGGTTAGTGCCCACATCAATGAATCGTTTGGTTGACATGGACAAGCCGTAGCACTTCTTACAAATTCCATCAGGTGAAAGACACGTCACACCAGTGTAAATGGGAATGTACTCTAACTGGTACTTCTCGACGAAATCAAGCGTCTCCGGCGTGATGGTGCCATCGTCCAGCAAATAGGGCAACCCCTCGCTGACGCGACCAACTGAGATATCCCTAAACATCCGGGACAGCTTATAGGTCAAACGCGTCTCAGTGCCGTCTTCGAACTTCACACTGTGGATGCGCTTCTTGGCCAAGTAGTTGAGCGCGACCGCTGTCAGATGGTTATCCTCAAGCAAGCGCTCGTAGTACCTGTAGCCCTCGCTGGACGGGTCGACCTTGCGCGTGAACATGATTTCCTCGCCATGCACCTCTCCGTTGGTAGTCAAGGTACGCTGCTTAGAATCGTACTCAGTAGGCAAGTAAGCTTCGAGGTGGAACACCTCGTTGCGGTCAATCAGGTCCTTCTCGAACGCGACGACCTCAAGCATGCCCTCCTGCTCAATCCAGTCGACAGTCTCCTTGGTGATCTTCATGTCCACCGTGAAGGGCAGGGCGTAGGAATAAAGCTTTTCAATGGCATACTCGCGCCACTCCGGGCTCACACCAGCAGGCTGACCAATCCGACACTTGCCGTGAGATTCGAACTCCATCTCCAGGTCAGCTTCCTGACACATCAGCTCCACGGCCTCCTCATTTACAAAGAAGCCACTTCTGCCAAGCACAGCAGCAAGACGCGAGCTACGAGGGGCACCAGACAGATAAATATCCCCGACCAGTTCAGACACCTCATAGGCGCGGCCATCGCTGGTGAGGCACATCGGTTTGCCAGCGCCGCCGTACTCAACACGCACTGTACAAACACGAGAATTGTGCACACCACGCAGATGCTCTTCCGGCAGATGCACGATACAGTCGTCCTCAGAGATTCGCATACCCGAAGTCATGTAGACAGACTGTCGCGTAGCGTAGCCGGTGTCCTGAGTACCGGCCTGTGTGGCGATAACGCCAATTCGGGCAGAGTAATTCGTTCGGGCCAAATCAAGGGAGTTAAGGCCCTGACCGTAGCCCCGCAGAATGGGTAGCTCAATGTCCTCAGTAGACGTTTTAGACACCGTGCCGACAAAGCCGACGGTCTGCATGATTTGCGCAGGCTTTCCACGAGCACCAGAGTACATCATGTAGTAGGTGTTCGACATGGGGTCCAACCTGCCAATGATTTCTTCTTGTGCGGACTTTCGTCCCGTGTCCCACGCCTTTATCGCGGACTCTCTGCGCTGCTCGTCGCTAATCAAACCCATCTGATACAACGAGTTCAACTTCTTAACGGTGTCCTGGGGAACCTTCAAGCAATCCTCGACACGGTCGCCACCATTGGGATTCTCAGGTGTAGGACCGTAGCTCGTGTCGACGTGCATATCGTCCATAGAGATGGAGACACTGTACACGTCGGAGGCAATTACACCAATCTCGAACAGCTTCTGGGTAGTGATGATGGACTGCCGCTCACCGTAAATCTCGTAGACCTCCAGCTGAATGTCACCCAGCTTTACAGCCTTCTCACGCCCCTTGGGTCTTTCCTTGGTTGTAACCCAAGGCATGTCATACTTCAGCTCCCTGAACTTAGACAGGTCGACGCCCTCTCCCATGACCGCCTTAGCGATGCCCCAGCTATCAGTGAACGAGGCACTCGTCAGACAACCAGGCACAGAGGCGTTCAACAGGATACGACCAGCAGTGGAGCAATACCAATGCTCCCCGTTATCATACACCACCGGGCGATAGTAGGGCAGGTCACCGTACTCAAGCTGCATACGCAACTCATCGAGGTCATTGAAGTACACATAGTCCCCGGGCCTTCCTTCGAAGGCAGGAGCGTTATTCTTATAGGTTGTGGCACAGTAGATACCCAGGGCCACGTCCTGAATCAATGCGAGGGTATAGCTGCCGTCCTTCTCGGAGATAAGGTCCTGCATCACCGAAATAGTCTTACAGGCTTCGTTCTTAGACGAGCCGAATAGCTGGACGGTGTACATTGTATCACCGTCAAAGTCGGCATTGTAGGCCTCACACACTGTGTGGTGTAGCTGGATGGTGTCCCCGTCACATAGCAGAGCAAAGAATGCACGGAGCGACTTCTTGTGCAACGTTGGCTGTCGCCCGAAGATAACCATAGCACAATCGATGGTGGCATCCTCGGGTAGGTCACGTGGGTCACGATATTCTCCCTTGTACCACACCAGGCCATCGCGGGTAACGTTGCCCTCAATAATCTGCTTGATGACAGAGCGCAGGTAGTGGTACACAATCACGAGGCTGTGCTCAGGAACTTTGAACACGTTTCCCAAAACATAGCTGTTGAACTTGTACAGGGATTCAATTACCTGCACCCAGTCCTTCTGTTCGAGCTGTGTAACCACGTTAGCCGGGACAGAAGCCTCATGCTGGAGGTGGGATGCTATGGCGTCCTCGCGCTTCTTTAGCCTGATGGCCAGAACGTCAGCCAACTCAATCAGCGCAATACGCCAAGGCAGCTTTACAAAGAACGGTGTCATGTATGGGTCCTGGGCAGGCGTAATGACTGCACGTCCAGAGAACCCTACGCGCTTGGAGAGCACATCATTTCTGATAGCGCCATGCTTGTGTGTAGCGGAGCCTTTACCGAAGAAGTAGCCACGGATAGACTGCCAGTTGTCCCGATTGCCCTCGCCATAGCCCACAAACTCCCGCAGGCTCTGATACACTTCCTGGGAGGTAGAGTAGCTGAGGATGCGTGTGATATACTTCTGGAAAGAGTGGTCACGCACATTGTTGCCAACCACATTGGGCTGACAGAACACACGAGGAATCACAGGCAACTCGTACCAAATGAGGTCAACGAGCGTCATCCCATTATCCTTCAAACAGCGCAGGAACTTCAGCAAGTCTGCGGTACTCATTTCCACTTCGGGGATAATGTCGAACACCTCGGACTGCTCCTGCACGATAGGAACACCGAACTCGTCGAGGATTTCCTCATGCAGGTCGGACTCTGCCCGCACAATTACACCACGACCATCGACAGGCATACCACCTGTCAGGAACCGCTCCGCCATCTCTAAAGTAGTGTTCTTGATAATGTCAATGAGGGCGGACATTCCGGTCATATAGTGCTCCGCAGGATTGCCAGTCTCCGCAATCTTGTTCTTGGCGATAGTGACACGACCTTCGGGCTGGCTGTCATAGTTACGGTGGATATAGTGCTTCCCGTCGACCAAGGACTTCAAAGACTTCATGCCAAGAATTGGAGCAAGAGGGAAGTACTCAACCCAGAATGGATTAACTACCGGAGCCTCCAGAGGCGCCTTAGACCAAGCTGTCTCGGACAGTTTGAAGCTATCATCCTTGATATTCTGCAAGCTCTGGACCACCTGGATACGTTTTAGGTCCAGGGGAACAAACTTGTAGTTGCCGCCTGTCTTGTCCATGTCCACATCGAGACCGAACATACGCAGGACAACCTGCATGGCTAGGGAGTTAATGTCCTGGCCCTTCTGAGTGACTAAGCCATCACCCACTCCATCGCGGCTCCCCTCGTACTCATCCCAGTCGCCTTCCGCGTCATCCTTGTTAGCGGCCAACATGTTGAAGTACCGGCGACGATTCTCCTCGTCGCCCGCATAGAAGGTGAATAGGTTATTCAGGGTCCTTCGCGCTCCAGCAGCTTCCAAGGCCCATGACTCGTACTCACCGATAGCCTGGCCCTTCGGGCGGTTAACCGACTTGACCGGCTCACCGAACACGGCATCAACAGCACGTGGATAACCGATAGCGCGAATCTTGGTATTGGCTATCTGCTCCAACTTCATGAAGTAGAGCACACCGGTCATTACCGGACGCTCAGACAGCTTACCATACTCTGGTAGGAATAGACGCTTTGGCTGGAGTCCAGCGGCGTTATACTCGTCCTGGATTTGCTTCTTGATATCCGGATAGAAGGGCGAGACAACGGCCACTTTGGACTGCTTGCTCATCACGGCACCCAGGGCGCACTCAAGCACCTGGCCGAAGTTCATCCGAGAAGGCAGACCTTCAGGTGTACACACAATGTCCATGGGTAAACCATCATCGGGGTCATAGGGCATCATATAGTCAGGAACGATGCGGGCAATAACGGACTTGTTGCCATATCGACCCGCCACCTTGTCCCCGACCTCGGCATCGTGTAGACTGGCCACCCACACCTCTACCTTAGAACCACGTGAGTTGTTGATGTTGGTGTCCACGTACACGACATCGCCTTCCTGCTTACACAAAACGCAACGCTCACCGGTGCCCTCCTCACCCCGACGGGAGATAGTAATCAAAGGCTGCCCGGAATAAACGTGACTGTGGAGCTTGGCGTTACCGTCCATGCTAAGACTCTCGCCAGCTTTAAGCTCGAGGTCATAGCGCAGAATCTGAATGGTGGACAATACATGGTCATCCACCAGCCGCTCAGAAATCAGGACGGCGTCATCCAGCGTGCTCGTGCCCATGGTCTTGTAGCACATACGCAGATTGGTCCCCAAAGCCATCGCAGGCTTAGCAGCGTCCTTCACCAGCGGAAGTGCTCCCTGCTCCAGGCGCTCCCAAGTTTCATAGGCGCCAATGTCACAGGACTGGTTATAGAGCACCACATCGTCGAGCTCGTAGGTGGAGGCCTTCTTGATGTTGAGATTGAGATTGTAGTTGTAGAGGGATTCCTTGTCGGTGCAGGTGTAGGGCACAGCAAACTCGAAAGAACTACCTGCATGAATGAACCGATGTGTAACGACGTACTTACTCCATTCGGTCCCAACAAGCTCAATGGGGCTTCCCTCCACAGCCGGAATATTTGAGGCCTCCAGAATTTGGCGGCCCGTGTAGTACAGTCCAGGAATCTCCGTCTCCGCACCCGTAGACACAATGGGCCGCTGAGGGTGCAGAAGGGGAAGAGCCTGACCATTCATTTTGGTTGCCATGATGGCGCGCTTGGGCTGTGAGAATCCCGGGAAAGGAATACACATACGGGACACCGACATGTCACAGTAGGGGGACGGGTCACGGTAGTGTACCTGGGTCTTTCTCACTGTGGTAACGTCACCGTTGAACCGCGCCTGCACAACGTCCTTGGAGAAGTCCTCGTTCCAAGCCACAATGTACTTGTTAACCTCAGCAGAGGCCGGCACGTAGACAATCTTACCCGTAGGCTTACCGTTGGTGATTACCTCGTAGGGAGCTTCCACGTCGCCAGTACTGGGGTTGATTTTGGACTGCACCGTCATGTGTTGCACCGCACCAACCTTCTTGGAGTCGGGAGAGTGCAGAGCGTCCATGCGCCCGTACTGGTCCTTCTGAACCAACATCATAGCACCGGGAGCTTCCTGCAAGAGAGCCGAGGCAGTCGTATCCGCGATGGCGCGAGACATGATGTTGGTAATCTCAGCCTGCACAACATTCTTGTTGTCCACAGACCGCAACAGGTTGCACAGGCCGTTAGACGGCAGGGCAGGGAGAGATTCGATGACATGCCGCAGGTCGGACACACCAGCCAGCGAAGTGACAATGTCCTCATAGGTCTGCCGGACCTCCATCATTACCTGACCGTCATAGTCCCTCACCACACGGTTGCCCACCTCGTACTGAGATGCGTCCTCGTGCTCGGTGTACTTGTCGGTGCACAAGTAGTTGAGGATTGTGATGAAGTCGCCGACCGTAATGTTCTCGGGTGCACGATAGACTGTCTTGTGCTCAGTCGGGGTAATCACTTCCAGGTAGTGCAGGTTACTCTCGTTGAGCACATCAAGCACCTCGGGAGTAATCAGCATCCCAGTTGTGTCGTCCGTGTGGAGCACATTGTGGAGCTCAGGAATGTCCTGGCCCAACTTATACCCCTGAACACGGAACACCACAGGGGTATCCTCCTGCAGAATGAAGCTCCGAGACGTCTTAACCCGCAGAGTAGAAATGTCAAGCCTTGCGAGCATCTGGGCGTCACTAGCCGTAATATAGTGACCCTTCTCAAGACAGAACTCGGTAGCCATCACATTGCCGGCACCGTCGTCAACGAACATCGGCAAGCGAAGCTCCTCGTTAAGGTACGTGCCCACTGAACGGAAGGCCAGCGACAGCCGGGTCTCATAGTTCTGCACCGTCTTGAAGTGTAGCCCGTCCAAGAAGTTTTGGATACGGTTCTTCTTCCAGTGGACGGAATAGTTAGTGCTGGACTGACTTGCAGCCGCGCCAATGGCGTTATATACCTTGGCCACACAGTCCTCGATGGAAGGCTCCGCACACCCCTTATTGCTACTGTCGTACAGCGCCACCTTAGAGAGGTCCACATTGCCCTCGGTTACTTCGCACGGGAACCCATTGAGCAAGTGCTGTGACTTATAGGCGATACGGTCCTGAATGATACTATAGGGCAGTCCCGAGATTGCTTTCAGGAAAATACCGATAGGGACGCGCTGTTCCTTGCCGCTGCGCTTGAACGTAATCTGAATACCATTGCGCTTGTATCCAATAGAGAGGGTGGAGTTCCTGGAGGTAACAATATCCACCTTGGGCTCCTCGATTACCTTAGAGCTTACAGTGCGCTTGTCAACACCAGTCACCACACCCGGTGCGCGCTGGTATACACCAAGGGATGCCTGCAACTTGCCGTTCATCAGGAATCCCATGGAGGGGTCTTTGTAGGGTATGCGCACGGTTGGAACTTCGGCACCCCATGTAAAGTCCTCACAAGAATACTTGATGTTGGAGTACAACACAAGTACCCGGTCGGTTTCGGTAAACTCTCGCTCAAGTCGACTGAAACCGATTTCGACGGAGAACTCCCCGCCTTGCTCATTTACCGAGAATTGTTTTACCTGCTCTGTGAATCCCATGCTGTCTCCTCCTACGTCCTGCGGGGAGTAGTGACACCAAGAATCATCTTTCGTGTACCATATTGCTTAGGCCCCGCGCTGTATTTGCTGTCACGCATCACACCAACCACCTTGCCGTAGTTGGCGCGAATATAGAGAGCTGTATCTTTCTCGAATAGCCTCCCAGAGCTGTGCTCGTCGATGAACACATCGGGAGAAATACCGACTCCAGGACTAATGGAGCCATCGGCAGCTATTACGTAAACATCGATTTTTTCGGGCAGGATGCGCGTCTGCAAAGCTTCGTTGTCTTCCATACTGTTCCTCCTAATCCAACCTCATGAGCCTACTGGTATCAACGGTCGGCCGCTCCTTGGGGCGGTCCTTGACTTCCGGTCGCTCAATAGGAAGAGTTCTGCGAATCCTTCCCCTGGACTGGAACATGCGCATTCCGCGATAGCTTCCAACCAGCAGCACTTCTTCTCTACTGTTCTTATCCAGTACCACTGTAATTCACCTCCGGTTACTCAAGCTTCACTTGGAAGCCTCTATAGATGAGAGAAGCGTAGTAATCATCAGGGTTGATATCCTGGCTATCATTTGCATCCATTGCAACTATGCGGTCATAGAGCTTTCTGCCAAGGTCTCCGTACTTCACGCACCAATAAAAATCAAACAGGTAGTTGACCATGGTGTCAAACGCCGAACGACAAATACACAGTGCGTGATGACAGTTCTCTGCGTTGTCCTCATTCTCCACCTTGTTGTTGAAGAATATCTGATACATCGCATCGAAAGCATAGGTCTTGTCTGCCTGTGGGCGCAATCCGAGCGGACCACTATTCAGGTAGCCGTTAATCTTACGGCACACAACCTGCTCCTCCTTCAGGGTCACTTCTGCAGGAACAAAAACCCTTTTCTCACGTGAGACGCAATCCGTGAACGCTTCTGATACACAGCGTAGCACAGAGTCACGGTACCAGATATACTGTTTGCTCCTCGCACCCAGCATTTCCTGTACGCGCTTGAACTCCTTGACGTAGGTGTCTCGCCACGCGTTAATTCGGTCAGCAATCTCGTCATGGATTGTCTGCGGAAAAGTGAATCCCTTACACTGGTGGTTGCGATAGAGAATCAGGGCACACATCAGACTTCTGTAGGTTCCACGAGACAGAAGGGACAGCATCACTTCATTGGCGACACCCTCACTGTGAATGTCCCTCCAGATGAATCGCTTCTGACTGATGTAGAAGTTTCCTACAGTCTCGCAGAACTGCACAATATCTGAATGTGCGGTCCCCTTGAACAGCTCTCCCTGCACAGAAGTAAACAGAGAATGAATATCCTCGTACACCGGTGACAGGGGATTATCCGGAATAGTTATCTGGTCCACCTTATCAAATAGCTCTCCCAGGTATTGTGTAGTTAGCTCAGGCACGCCTCCGGTCTTCAGATACTTGGTAAGCACTTCCTCCCAAGCCTGATACTCAGGGGACCAGTACTCCAAGCTTCTCTGCTTCTCAAGCATATCCACTACGCTCCTTTGGATTTCACCATCCAGAGCATAGTCCTCAATGCGAGAACGTGCGGCAGTCACATCCCCCGCATGCGCCAAATCCAGTCTACGACTTTCCATTCGGACCCTCTCCTTTCTGACACTTAATTTGCTCGAACTTGGTACAGCTATATAGCAAGTTCGAGGGATGGACACGATAAAAGGCAACCTCTATCACAGTGACTAGAAAATAGTAAAGCTAAAGCATTGTCAGGGTAAAAGTTTTACACAGGGACGCTATCGCGGGTGGGCAAAATGCCCACCCGCTAAATTTATTGTTTGGGATATACAAGGTCCATCTCTTCCCAATCCTGAATCACTTTCTCACAGACCCGCTCCCACTCTACCTCCGTTTCAGGGAGGTGGTCAATCTTAGGCAGGTCCCAGGTGACCCCCGTCGCCCAAGGACACTCATCACGCCGCAAGGAGGTCACCTGTATATCGTGTACGTTCTTGAATCCATGACTCGTCTCCAGAGATGGGGCCAGTTTAACGTAATCACCGATGCTCTCCATGTACTTAACCTCGCCGTCAGAGAACATCGCAGGTGCACCGTCTAAGGATGTACAGCACTCCAGCGGTGCGATAGAGTGCACCACCCGGTGATTTCCATCACCATCATAGAACACCAAGCAGCGCGCCTCGGTACCTTTATTCCATCCCCAGCACTCAAACTCTGTCAGACACAAAGCCAAAGCACACTCCCAGGCAGCGAACGTAACCTCAATCGGAAGAACATTGCAAATGACAGTGCTGGATATCAACATCGTATCAAGGTGCTCGAGGTACTCCAACACTTTCTTTGGGCTCCACTGGAGCTGTATACACGTAGGAACGATAGCCCTCGCACCGATACTCTGGAAGAAACACCGCCACCTATGGTTAACGAGGGCGATAGTTTTGACACCATTCAACGCGGCCTTATGCGAAGTTTCCCGATGCAGGGCCAGCAGAAGCGCCCGGCAGTAGAGGTAAAGATAATTTTGAAGGTACATTTATTTCCACCCTTTCGCAATCATGATGCTGCTCAGCAACATCGACACGATGAATATTAACAATGTAGAAATAGTTTCGATGGGTGAGGCCCCACTGCCCGAAGACATTAGGAAGAGGAATACGAAAAGAACGCCTGTGGAACCTTCTCGTATAGCGTGGCTGTATCCAAAGTACGCACCGCATGTAGGGCATCTGCCGCGTAGGGCAAGACATGAAATCACAGGAATCAACTCCCACGGATGTAACCTTCGCCCACACCCCTCACAACAGCTGTGCCCCCTTACCCAATCCATGCCGCGGGGTATTCGATAGATGATGCACGAGGAGCAAGACGCGATACTTGCTCCTACGAAGAATAACAGCACATACATTAGAGCGGTCACATGTACGCACCTCCTCGGTACAGTATGATACACAACGGAATTGAAGCGATGCACATTACCACCGCGTGCATCACATACGGCGGAAATAGCGGAACCATCTTACCTCGTGTCCACTTCTTGCCGTCCTTGTCACGGTACAGATAGATGTAAATTAAGATACACACCAACAGCACCACAGAGGACGTCAGGAACACCAAGTCTCCCCCACGGAACCCGAAGCAAAAACCAGCGGAAAGCCAGTGGGCCAGTAGGACAAAGTCGGCCTGCCCGACCAACGCAAACTCTTTAGGGCCGAAGGTCAAGATTGTGCACACCAGGACAAAGAGGGCCATCATGGAGTTCACAAAGAGTAGGGCGTGCAGGAAGGTCAATACACAAATGTCGAGCAACCACACCCCGGTAATCTCGTGGCTTCGCCAATCCTGCACACCCGCAATGATAAATGCAGGCAGGGTAAACACATAGACCGTCAGACATGACCAAACGAGTGTCACCTCATCCAGGTCAACCCCGACAATGCTTAAGAACGGCATTACTAATACATCCATAGCTCCTCCTTAGATTGCGAGTATTTCGATAAAGTTGAACTGCAACACCATCATGAAAATCGTGGAGAAGGTGTAGGACGGAATCATCGAGACGTGTTCTCCCTTAATCCACTGTTTCCAATCGGGGTAACGGAAGATTAGGTTCAGGGACGCCGTGGTAAGCAGGAAAAATGCCGAGAGGAAGTAGAAAGGCATTTTCCCACCGCCATAGCAGTAGGAGGAAGTTAACCAGTGGCACAGCACTGTGAAGGTCGTTTCAACCACTACATTGCGTCTTTTGCCGCCGAAAATGACAGCAGACAGAGCACACATCGGCACGGTGACATACCAGTTCACGAACAGCAGAGAGTGAATCAGCACGAACACCATAACAGCCTTGAGGAGCCACCGCTCCACATTTTTCTTGAGCAGGTACTGGATGCAGACCCAGGCCCACAGCGGTGCAGTCATCACAGCACCAATCAGGAACGAAAAGAACATAAAGGTCTCCTGGTCCACGCTGGGAAACAGTTTCAGCAGGGGTGTCGCAAACAGATTGAGAATTAACATGATTTTACCTCCAACTTTTCTCTCATTTCCTACGCGCCAGAATGTGTAAGGAAAAACATAGGGACGCGTTGGGGTGCGCTCTGCGCACCCTCTGTTAAATAATGGTGAATACTGCATTAAATCGCAGCTCACAGCATCCTATGGAATCATTCTACATAGAAGCCCTTCAAAATGAAGAATTTTTAGCTGTAAAGGGGAGTGGCCGAAGTGTGGGCTGGGAACTCACACTTCGGCCTGTTTTGGAGAGAATCTTAATGGAGACTACAAACGAAGCGGACCCTAGCCGGAGGTCCAACTCCATATAGTCCGGTGTTCCCTTCTTTCCCAAAACTAGAACTGGATTTCTACGACACGAACATCGTCATCGCCAAACCCTGTCTCGGTGTAGTCAATACCGTACCCGTTGTAACCCGCCTCGCCATCCTCCCCAACTGACTGCATTACGCATCTCCAGTTGTAATCAACGTACTCAAACCAGATGTACACATTGTTGCCCCACCAGTCCAGAGGCGACTCCATCTTGAGCCGATAGCCGTGGGAGTACAGATAGATATTGTTGGGGTCCAGCGCGAATAGAGGCTCAGTTTCATTTACCTCGTCAATCCACTCTCGCAGGGCATCCAGAGTCTCCTCACTCTCGAGCTCCAGGTCAGGCGGGGAGTGCATTATAGTGTGGGCGATGAACGGGTTGATGATGCCTGTGAAGGCCCCAATAGCAAATTCCTCGGGACCTGTTGACTTGACGGTCTGGTCGTAGTCCAGTTGGTCAGGCTTATCCACAGGGCGCGGAACGGGATCTGGCTCCTCGTCAGGCCGGTTCGGGACGTCCTCAACAGGTGCGACAGGATTGTCCACCTCGGGCTTGTCGGAACCACAGCCCACAAAGGCCACCAGCATGCTCAGGGACAACAGCAGACACAAGGCTCTTTTCATTTACAGACTCCTCTCTGTTTATGGAATATCTTCTCCAACAGAGAGCGTCTGCCTGTATACCTGTGGTCAAAATATGAAGAGGTTTTGGGTTGCTTTCTCCTTTTCTCAAGCAATTTCTGCGCCGGACTTTTCTTCATAGCATTACATCCTCAACGTAAATCTAGGTTTGTCGGAGGTCTCCTTCCCTCGCATCTGCGGACCCCAGAACTCGGATATCTTCTCACTGAAGAACACAACCAGGGGCTCTATGTCCTCGTGGAGGTCGAAGGTTTCGAGGTAGCTCCGATACTGCTTAATTTCAGCAGAAGGAATTACGACTGGAGGATGCCCCTCCAGTCGTAACCAGTAATTCATAACAGCAATCGCTGTAGAGGTGTTAACGAGGTTGAAGGGACGTAAGAACAAGAGACGAGCGTGCAGGTACGCACCTGCAACGAGGGTGTCGTTCTTATCAGAAATGGTATCCATCTCAAGAATCATTTCCTCCAGTAGTCCCTCAACCTCCTCCGGCGAAGTCCCTACATCGAACACGCCTGTGACCTCGTCGGACTGCTTGAACTCACCGGGGCGTTCCTCGAGGTCGACGTACTGGTGAGGTGTGAATAGACCACACGAAAGCGCATGATGAATTCCGGACACCAAGTCCGCCGATAAAGGAACCTCGCCCTCAAGGCACACATCTGACAGCCTCGCTTGGACCCTAAAGTTGTGGAGGGCCAAGACAGCTAAGATGGGGCCTGAGTACATACCTAGTTTAGAATTATTCCAAAGCTGTGTAACCGTATTGAAAGGCAGTTCAGGAAACTCCATCTTCGTAGCGTGATAGGCCTCCATCATGTGGTAGTTATCCAGGCGTGACAAAATTTCATGAGGAGCGCTACGTTGCCAGACAGACCATAGGCGCCTACAGCGCTCGTACTCATTCAATCAGGTCACTCCCCTCCGGTTTGCTCCGGTGCCGGCATATCCAACCCCATAGCGGACATATACCACGCGGTCAGTTCATCAATATCGCGTCGCAGCACACTATATGGGACTACGATAGCATCCTTGTCCGCAATCTCATTTCTGCCAATCTTAGGTGTGCCCCATCCGCTATCCTCCTCCAGAGAACTATTCAGCCAGGGGTATGCGTGTGTATTGATTTCGCACTCAGAAATCTTACGCACCTCATAGTCCTCAGAGCTGATTACGAGCGGGGTGCACAAGTCCCTCGAATTGTTACCAGCGTTGAGAATGTCAGCAGCAAGGAATATCTGCCCACACCCGTTACAGGCGATACACTCCATGCCATCGTAGTTCACATGGGGGTGCGTTGCCATGTCAGTTACCAGACACTGCTTACAGGCACCATACCACACCAAATACTTGTCATTGAGCTTCAGGGCCGATACATGTATGACGTCTTCATCCACATGCACAATACACTCAAGAGAGCGACCTTCCTCAATAGAGGAGATGGGGATTATCAACTCATCGCTCTCAAAGATGAAAGTTTCCCCGCGCGTGTAGACCGTGTCATATAGACCATACTCAATGGGGATAGTTGAAGTGCCTACGGCCTTCACATGACTGGAAGACGACAGAGTTTCCTCCTGCTGTGTCGGCAATGGATTCTCCGGTGGGGAGTCGTCCGCTGTCGGAGAACACCCGCATAGAGTGACCCCGACAAGTGCCAGTAGTATCAGCATCCGTTTGACTTTGTGCATAACGCATCCTCCTTGCTGCAAAATGAAAATGCTAATAGAATTGTAAAGTATATCTGAGTCATGGGGGTTGTCACACAGAAAAAGGAACTGGTTGCCCACGCCACGATAGCGGCCACTGCACCTGCATCCCGCTGCTGAAAAGCATTACGTGCACAGTACACAATGGCACCAACATAGGATGTTAATGCCACAGCCCCGCTACTGAACAACACGTTTATATACACATTGTGCGCGTCGATTGCCCTTGCCTTGAATAGCACACCCAAAGCTTCGTCATACCTCTGGAAAAATCCAAGATTATAGTAGCCAGATATGTCAGCCCCGAAGCCCAAGAAGATATTGCCCTTTGCACGTGACAAGTAATCCTTCCATATCTTTAATCGACCAGTACCAAAGCGATAATCAATATTGCCGTGCATCATTTTGTGTAATTCATGCATAAAGCTTCTGCCTGGGTCCCAGAAGTAGATTAGCACAAGCAGTCCAACACTGAATGTAACTAAAGACAAGCCAAGTCCCCATTTCAGCTTAGCTGATTTAGATGTTAGAGCTATGTAACATACCAGGGCAAATAGTCCTGCACCAAACCCTACTACCCCTAAGGCGCAGCTCAGCACAATGAGTGCAACTAACTGAATTACGCTTGAAGATATAACAGGGGCTTTGTGCAACAAAGTAGTCCTTGCGACTGCGATGTTCACACTCAGAAACAGTACAGTTACGCAGAGCAGGTTAGAGATTACGTTTATATTTCCAAGGGTACCTGCACAGCTCATACCGATGTTGGTCACCAAACCTTCACCATAATAATTAGAGGAACCATATAAGTAGAATGGATTAAAACCCGCTATCTGTAGGAATACTATAAAGCACTCCAGCATAAGCACTATACCGAGTACTTGCAGTTTCTTTACAGTTAAACGGGCCGACTGTGCCACGGCGATAAACACAAATAGAAACACTATAGTGTTAACGAACCCACCAGAGGAGAACACGCCAAATATGGTATCCTTGTAATACGGAGACTGCATAGACGACAATACCGTCAATATGGTATAGACAGAAAGCATCGCTATCGTAACACCGAGATTCGGAGAGAGCTCAAACTTCCTGTGCGTCTTTAGAGCAATCACCAGGAACAGGACAATGTATACTACCGAGGACACTAACATCAAGTTAATTTTCTTAACACCGAAGTACCTCTCGAAGTAGTTGCCGTCCATGTAAAATAGCTGGAAAGTGAACAGCCACAGGAGGTACATGTCGGTGATCGTCTCACAGGTGACGTTGGTTAATAGGCTTTTTATTTTACTCATGGCAAACTCTCCTATCGCGAAAATACCGAAACATTTTCACAGGAAAAGAAATGGCCCCTGGGTTTAAACCCAGGGGCCAAATCCTTGCCAGAGAGCTGCGCGTTTATAGGTTAAGCGGCGTGCCCGCTAAACGCGTTATCGTACACCTTGGCACCAGGCACGTTATCCGTGTTGCCACGGGTGCCGCCGATGATGTAGATATCCGCAGCCCGGTTAGAGCTATGGCTGGCGCTGGTACCACTCTCAATAGCATCCGTGCTCAGAGAACCAGTATCAGGCATACCAGCCGTGTTGCCCAGCAGGCCGAGGTTTGCCACATCCACATCAAGGGAGTTGCTGATGCCGAGGTTGTCGGTTGCCACAAGGGTGACAGTGCTCGGAGCGGGGTCACCCAGCGGGAACGGGTTCACATACTCGTTCGCAGAACCACCGTCGAAGGACCAGGTCACAGTCTTGATGCCGGCGAGGGCAGAAGTAGCAACCACAGTCATCTCGTCAGTAGCCCGGTTGTAAGTATAGGTGATGGTGGGCTTGGAGTTCTGCACAGAAGTGTAGAAGTTCTCAGTACCTTCCTTATTCAGGTCGGTGCAAGCCTCATCGTTCCACTCACGCACGGTCACGCGAATACGAGCGTTCTTCAGGTCACCAGTGATATCACTAATGGGGATGAAGGAGTAGCCAGGAATCGGATTGCCTGTGCCGAGCACCTTAGCAGAGCTGACACCGTTGTAGTCCTTCAGAGTAGTGCTCATGCCGGTAACATCCGTGCCTTCGAACTTCGCGGTGTAGGTCTTGTTATTGAAGGACACAGTAGCGGTGCCCCACTTGTTACGGGTCAACTGAGCGTTGAACCGGACGGGGATACCCTCCATACCGGCGGGGTACGGCGTGAACACACCAGTGGCCGTATTGTACGCGCCATTAGGACCAAAGACCAGGTCCTCGAGGTTTGCGTTGAACGGGTCGCCAGCGGAACCCTTATCCCAGCTGTGAGTGCCACCAACGTCAGGCGTAGTCACAGGGACATTGGGGTTCGGGCCATAGACGGACTCGCCGAGGTCAGTCCACTGAACGACCTTCTCCATCTGCACCTGATGGCCAGCCTTGTCAGTAACAGTAATCTGGTAGGTGCCTGGATTCTTCACATCGAAGGTGATGGGAAGCTGGGTCTCATCGTAGTCCTGGTTGTCCCACTCGGTGTGGATGTTGTCGATACCGGAACCAAGGTCCTCAGCATCAATGCGCAACTTCCACACGTAGTCCTTCTCGGTGCAATCAACACCCGGGAACCTCACGGTCCAGTCATCGGGCTGTCCCTTATAGAGCCACATACCCACAATGGGGTCGGCGTTGTCGATGGTAGTCAGGATGATGCTCTCAGACTTCTGAGTACCGTTAGCATCCCTGATGGTGATGGTATACTCACCGTTCTCCTGAACGATAAAGTAGTTGAGGCTGGTCCAAGTCATACCACCATCATAGCTGTAGGGCTTCTCGGGCTGGCCAGCAGCACCAAAGGAAGCGTCAACAGTGATGGTGATGGGAGCCTTATCACCCGCGCTCGGAAGCAGCGGGTTAATCACGTCGCCATCCACATCGGTCGCAGTAATCTGGTTAATGACCGGCTCACTGGTGCTGATATTGCTGATGATGATGGGAATAGGCGCAGACTCGTTACCCACGGCGTCACGCAGAATCACATTATAGGTGCCATTGGCATGAACAGTGACCGTACGGTTGGCCGTAAAGATGCCGTCGATGTTGACCCACTTGATGGGCGCCGCCGCCAGACCAGAAGACATGCCGGAAGTAGAATCCGGTTTATCCCACAGGTTAAGCGTGATGGTCACACCAGTGGAAGCCGCAACGGTCCCAGTGGTGCTGACCTGGTAGGGCTCATTTGGGTCAAGGGAGGGGGCCGTGGTGTCCACATTGTTCACGATGTAATAGTCGGACCACACAGTGTTACCTACGGCATCGCGAATCTGTACGCGAACCTTACCGGCCTCAGAGACGGCAAAAGAAGGAGTAGCAGTCCACTGGCCCGTAGTTGCCTTACCAGTGCTGTTGGGGGTAAACTCCCAACGATACGCCTGAGCGTGCAGGGCCTGGTCATCGCTAGCCTCGACCTTAACGGTCACAGGCTTATTGGTCCAGCCGGTAGTGTCCTGGGTAAAGCCCTCGACCACAGGAGGAGCAACGTCCAGGTTGGTCACGTTGACCAAGAACTCCCGAGTGTTGTTCTCGGTATCCCGAGCCACAATCATGATAGGCCTGCTATCAGTGACAGTGTACACATAGGGAGACTTGTGCCACGTGGTCTCGCCCTCAATCTGCAGAGGAGTAGCATGGTCGTTACCCTCAGGGTCCTTAGCCGTGATGGTGAGGGTCAGGTTCTTGGTCGGATTAGTTGCGCTCACAGGATTACGGGTCACCGTAATAATGGGTGCAGAGAAATCGTAGTCAAGGTCGACAATCGCCATCCAGCTGGCGTAGTAGTGGGCGGTATGCCCAGGCATGACCTTGGTCCCAGCCTTCGCAGCAGTACCCTGTCCACCCCACTCAGTGTACCAGCCGGTGAACTTGTAGTCCTGGCGGCCACGAGCCGGAGCCAGCGTAAGCTTGCTGTAGAAGTAGTGCTTGGTCACAGTGGTGACGGGGGAGTGCTCATCGTAGTAGTGCCAGGTAATATCCATGGCCAGCACACGATTACACTTAGTGCATCGATACCCAGCACCCTCAGAGTGGGCCTCATTGTAGGTACTGCTCTCACCGCACCTAGTACAGGTCTGAGTGGTACGGTGCTGGCTCTGCCCGGCCTCCCCTCCGATATCACTGTAAGAATATCTCCAGGAGTGACTCTCGTAGGAAGTGCTGCTACCACCACAGCAGGAAGTGGTCACAAGCTTATGCTGGGAGGAATTATACCTGTAGCAGCTTGTGCTGTAGGTGCAGTAGTGTGGCGGATAATATGGCGGGTCGTATCCGCCTCCACCACCGCCACCACCGCCGTCGTCATCATCATCGGAAGAGGACCCACCACCAGATGGTTTATTCGGTTTGTTCGGTTTGTTACCTCCCCCTCCGCCGCCGCCACCTCCGTCAGGAGTGTAGCTTCCCTGCATCCATGTTTCACCACCGTCCAAAGAGAACTCGTACTCTCCCGTATCAGGGTTCTCGTTCCGTACAGGGACGTCGACTTCTACGCCACCAATGGTGCCGTAAAGCTGGATAAGGTCATCGTAATTTGGGGTGCTCGTCGTCGCAAGGCTCGCACCCATAACTCTACGGACGAAAGAGTCATAGGTGTATCGTCCATTGGACGAGGAAAGTGGGGCCGACGAATGGTCATCATGCCCGCCGCCCGTGTCCGTGCCACTGGTAGCGAAGGCCGTAGGCGCCATGCCGATGACCATCACCAGCGCAAGCATCAAAGACAGCGTACGCATGAGATTTCGCTTGCTAGTTTTCATTTCTTGCTCCTTTCTGAAAACGATTGAATGTGCCGGCTGATTTAACACCAGCCTATAGTTGTGCCTACAGGCACCATCAGGTAAAGTTTCTCCCCAGGACGCATTTGGGGTTGAGGAAATTTCCTCAACCCCAAATAGTGAAAGATATTTTGATAGCAGAGCGTTTACGGAGTAACGGCCTCACCGACCTTGGGATAGACAACAAGAACAATGTCGTCCGCATAATCCCCACTCGCGTATCCGGCGTTCTCCACAATCGTATTGTCCCCTCCAGAACAAATCATGGCATACCGGCTCAGGTTAGCTGCTGTGACGAACCAGCATTTATAGGTCTGCTCATACGCATCCAGTGGCTCTTTAATCTCCACGTAGAAGCCGTTAGCTGTAGCGCTGAGAGTGGCCTCGTCGAACTGGCAACCCATGTACTCATTCCCGAGAGTTATCAAGAATTTCTTGAACCGCTCCACGTCTGTGGGCTCCACAGGATTGAAGGATGGATTACCGAGGTCATAATAGGCATCAGATAAGTTTGAAGCCATGACATTAAGCTCGTTCTCAACGTCACTTCTGCTTGCGCGTTTCACCTGCGTAGAGGCCGATGCACCGAAGCCAATCAGGACGATGGCCACAATGATAAGGACAACCACTAGCTCAATTAGCGACAATCCTCTACGCTTCTTCATCGTAAATTTAGTCTGCACGGTAGATGTGCACCCCGCTTCCCTCACCGTCGTCGGTTATTCTAATATCCGCCTGTGTAAAAGTATTCCCAGACGTTTCAGTACGCGTGCTCTTTTGCACATAAAGATAGAGGCCTTCCACACTATAGTGCCCTGTGACCGTTTCCGATTTGACCTTCAAGACAGTTTCGATAAGGACCGGCTTCAGCTTAATGCGCGCTTCGTCCTCGCCGAAGTAGGATTCACCCAAATCATCCACATCGAAGGTAAAGTCATTCTCCAGACGCAGAGTAAATGAATGGGCCTTGCCAAGCACAAGTGACAGCAAGGCCGCTTGCGTATCAGGACTATCAAAGTTCGCAGCACTGATAGCCGTCCCTGCGTCCTGAACCCTCCAGATAGTTGGCTGGTCCGACAGGCTCAAAGCCTTCTGTATGGCATCAAGGCTCTCATGGTAAATAACAGAATCAGACGTGCCCGGCATTTCTGCGTCCACATTCTTGGTGCCCAGACAAGCCATTAGGTCAGTGATGTAGGAGTAGCACGCCGTATCATTGATGGCTCGCATCGTTTGAATATCAGCATACTGCCTTTCCTGCGCGCGACCAGCTGCATAGTACGTCATTGCCACCCGAAGCATACCAAGCATCAGAATAGCCATAACAATACTAAATGCCAGAACTACCATTATGTCGCCGCGCCTGCGCTTTTTAAGTAACTTCTTCACAGTCGCGCCTCCTAACGATAAATCTGATACTCAAGCCGTTGCCCATTATCGAGCTGAATAGAGACATAGAGGAACTGTTGGTTACCGGTGCCCTCGGTGGTCTCATTCACAACAAAGGCGCTACAGGAGAACTGGTCCACGTTATTGAAGTAGCACATCCTGTCTTTGACACGGTACTCATAGATATGTACCCCGTCGAGACCCATGTCGAACTGAATCTTGGTGACACGGTCCTCGCCAGTACCTTCCGACTTCGCTGTGTACTCCCTGCAGTTGTGGAAGTCCTGATAGATGTTGTACATGAAGCTATCCGCTCCACGCAGATTGTTTTGATACTCCAAGGCCTCTGTCTGAGCAATACGCGAGCCAGTCAAACGACCAATGACAACAAAGGCTAAACCCATCAGGAGCAAGGCAATGATTACCTCAACAATGGTCATGCCCTTTCTTTTCCTCACTGCGACACCTCCGGTTCCGACGGAACAATGGGGTTCTTCTCAATCCCAATGTCTGTCATTACGTAGGTGTTTGTAACTCGCGAGTTGTATCCAATGAGCTTGCTCTCGATACGAATGTTGTACAAATGGAAATTGTCCCAGGGAACAATCTCGATGAACACTTCAGTACGAACATCATTCGTAGAGTAGTCAGGCCGTAGTGGTGCGGTATTGGGGTCTAGCCCCGCAGCCTCCATCAGCCTGCGCTCCTCGTCATCATCTTGAAAACCGTAATAAGAATAGAGCTCCTTTGTCTCTCCCTGCACGTTCATTTCACGTCGCAGTTGCTCCATGACATTCAGATTGTGTGTAGTCAAGTAGATGGAGTTGCGCGCCATGATACGCTGGTCGTTCACAGCCTGAGCAACAAGAGTACAGGCTATGGTAACGATGGCAAGGATGATAGTGACCACTATCATTTCTACCAAGGTAAATCCTGCTCGCTTCTTTTGCAGAACCCTCATAGCGGCATCTCCCTTGCAAGTTCCTCCAGCTCGTCGGGCACCTCAGACGGGTGAAGATACCCAAGCCTTCTTAGGAGTACGGCATCCCTTCGGGTCAGCCGAAAAGTTTCCATCGTAGCGGAGAAGCCATTGCAAACGAAGGACTGGGCAATACCTTCAACCTGTGGGAGCATACGCTGACGCCAGTTCATGTACTGCCGCCTTCGGATAGGGGTACCCAAGTACTCAATGTACCCGGCATCATCAATAACTCGTTCCATTGAATACCTCCTCTAATGCAATAGAGTTGTTGGTGCTCTGTCAGGTGCTTAATCCATTAAGCACCTGACACAATTCCAACAGGCCCGGAGGGAGGTTAATCCCTCCGGGCCAATGTAGTTACTTACTGGTCGACGCGCTGAGGAGCAGACTTAGTGGCACCGAGAATGGTGCTGGGGAACTTCTCCAGAGTGGGGTGCAGACGCAGGGAGCTACCGCGAGTAACGGCGGTGCAGTCCTGAGCGCTGCCGTTCTGGACCTGGGAGTACTTTCCGCTGATAGTAGCGCCCTCGGCAGACTGGCCGCAGAAGTACCAGTTGATGTGCTCCATAGCACCGAACATGGCATTGCTCCAGCCGAAGGTAGCCTGTGTGGTAGATCCATTCACGAGCTGGATGATAACACCGATATCGTCGATGCCGTCGGTGTTGTTAATCATGTTCGGAATATCGGCCGCTGTAGCGGGAGCACCGGACGGAGAAATCTCGCCGTTGAGGCCCTTGCCCACACCAGTGCCGTTAGGACCAGCAGAAGCAATTACCAGCGTCATGCTGGAGTCGGACTTGTTGAGCATATGGGTCGGAGCGTCCTGAGTATTGCCGGAAGTCTCGTCCGCGTAGAATGTCGTGGTGTAACTGTCGGTGTACGCGAACAGCGTGTACGGGTTCTTCCAGGGGTCCCGCATAGTACGGGTCTGGGCAATGGCTCCGGAAGGTCCGCCGGCATTGGCAGAATCAATGAGGTCCCACTGCCAGGTCTCGTCGAGCTCCGCATTGATAATGTCGATGAGGTTCTTCTTCCATCCGGCGCTGCTGTCGGTGTACTGAGCCACGCTAGGGTTCATCATCAACGCCGTGTAGACGGCATTGCGGGCGCTGTCGATATCGTTGGACGCCACGGAGATACGGGCCTTGTTCTGCGCCGCAGTACCGGCGGCAATCAGCATGGCACCGAGGATACCCAGCACCACGACGGCGATAAGCAGCTCGACCAGCGAGAAGCCTTTCCGTGTCTTCTTCATGTTTTCGCTCACTTTCACTTTACCTCCTACTGTATATGGATAATGTTATCAATAAACGGCAAGGCTTCGTCCGAAGCCCCGTGCGTTACGTAGGACAAATCGCCGGCCTCGTCTTTAATGACGATACCCACAGAAATGTCACGCACTTTTACTACCCCGCTCTCCGGGATAATAATGTCTGAATCAATGCCAGTACACCAAATGGACATACGCATAGCCGCCTTATTAGCTGGCTGCGTCGGGTCCCAGTACATGTCTGTGGCAGCATCACTCGGACACTCCAGCAGAACGTACTTTCCTCCCCAGGGGTCGTTGCCTGTGGATTCATAGTATTTGCCGGTATCGTTCCAGACAAGTTTCAGCTCTGTTGACAGTGAACGATTCATATTAGCCACCAGACGCGCAAACCCCTCCTTAGAGGAGTAAGTAAGCCCGTTATTCAGGGCCTCATTCCAGGCATCTTCACGGTCGTTGACAAGACCAGCATGGTCCATCACGGCCGTGTTGAAAGCAGCTTTGTAATCATCGAACACTGTCATAGCAGAAGTGATTCTCGCTCTTCGCTGAGCGGAGGTTCCGGCAGTAATTGTGATGGCTCCCAGGATACCGAGCACCACGATTGCCACGAGAAGTTCCACTAGCGAGAAGCCTTTACGCTTCTTGCGTTCCAACCCTTTAACCTCCTTAACCGATATCAGTGGCCATAGAAATCATTGGCATGTAGATGGACACGACCATAACCGCCACGATGCCAGAGACGGCCAACAGCACAACCGTTGGCAACAACTCCATGACCCTGTTTACGGATTCATAAGCCGCCTTACGTCTGCGCTCCGATAGGTCCGGCAATAGCTCCATTTCCCTACCGGTACGCTGACCAATCTGCAGCATCAATTTGTCATCGGACGGCATGGTATTAGTCTCCAGCAGACCGTCGGTCAGCGAGATACCCTCACGAGCCATCCGCTCCGCTGTGTCCTCCAGCTCCTTACGAATATAGAGATTCGTAGAAGAACTGGAGGCGACACGCAGAGCTTCGACAATGTTGGCGCCGTTCTCAATCATGTCGTTAAGAAGAAGATAGCAGGTGGAATAGTTCATGTTGATGGACACCTCGCCCACCACAGGAATCTTAGTGATGGCAGTATGCCATTGCATCCGCAAAGGCTTGGTTAGCAGGTATCTGAGAAACACAATCAGACCAGCTGCGGCAGCACCAATCCAGACACCGTACGCAATTAGGTAGTTGGCGATGTTCATGATGACCTGGGTGAGGGCCGGCATCTCCACATTAAACTCAGCCATCATCGCGCCCATTTCAGGAACGATGGTGGTGAACATGTAGTAGCCAGCGGCCATAGCCAAGCTAAGGATAACCACAGGATACATCAGGGCTCCGCGTACTTTGCCCATTAGGTCTCCGTCCTCACGTGCCTGCGCCGCCAAACGCATAAGACACTCAGGCACCTTACCAGTCCTTTCGGCAGCGTCGAGCTGACGCCAACGCCCCTCGCCGAAGACATTCTCATGGTCATGGAAAATCTGGGACAGAACCTTACCGTCGTCAAAGTCGTCCCGCAGAATCTCCAGGGCCTTCTTATTCATCTTGTTGTTCTTGTCCGCGAGCAACTCGACGACACCTTCACGGGAAGACAGACCGGAGTTTAGCAGCCAGCTCAGAGTGGTGCATAGCATGATGAAGTCATCACGCTTCATCTTGACGCTTGAAAAGAGAGCCATTCAGTAACCCTCCTTACTGGCGTCCGAGGAAGTCGACCTGCAGGTAAAGTTTGAACGTGTAGTTCTTGAACATGTCGTCCAGCGTGATAGACTTCGCTTCGCCAACTAGGTCGTTGATATCACTGACCGAACCACCGTTGTTCAGAATCTCTTGCTGCTGTTGCCGAATGGCGTCAGCGTTTTCCTCTTCCCACTTGGTGATTTCGTCAGTGAGGTCGAACCATGGCAGCACCAGCAAATCATCGATATAGCGGTGCATCCAGTCGTAACGATCGTCGGGGCGTAAGGACACCTTGGTAATGCGGTTAGTGTAGTTCTGACTACAGTACTCACTGATGAATCCGCGCACACCTTCCAGGTCACCCTGTACCTCAACGATTGTAGTCATCATGGACATTTGGCCTTGGTTGATAACATCGCTAACGGACAGCTCATTGATGTTGACCTCGTACTTGCTGGCGAGCTCCGAGGCAAGGTTAATGTATTTAATCTTGTCCTCGGTAAAGGAAACCAGCTCCTTGCCGGTCTCCTCGATGGTGTTGGTCATCTGCGCTACCGTAGATTGCAGAGACTCAATCTGTTGCTGCAGCCCGGCCTCTTGTGCCTTCTGTGCACGGTAGGCAGAAAGCATGGGGTCATAGTAAATCTTGACATAGTACAGGCCACAGCCAAGGAGGATAAGCAGTACTGAGATAATCAGCAACCGCTTACTCATCATCCTTCTGTGCAGGGCTTCGTCGCTCATCCGCTGAACCCTCCAATCTCAATTTCGAAAATATGGACCTCGTCCTTGTTGTTTGGTAGCATGAATTTCTCCACGCCCTTCAACACGGGGTCTACGGGGAGATCATAGTGGAACAGGCGATTGTAGAAATCGATGGCCGCGCCTGCAGTCCTTGCGTAGCCACGGATAACTATTGCCCCGCGTGTCTCCCCAGTGCTGGTGACACCCGATGCCCCACCAGAGATTACGTTACCGTTCTCGTCCGTAATAGTCCCTGGCGCAGTCTGCGAGGTGTCCACATTGGTCGTGTTAATCATATCCACCGTATCCACAGACACGATGTTGATTAGGGGAGACTGGTTAGCATAGATGAAGCTCAGGGTATCCAACACCGTCACATCTGCCTGCGTCAGAGTATTGATGGTGTTCTGTAGGGTCGTTTGTTGCGCTGTGAGATTGTTAATCTCATTCTGCAGGCTGTCGACCCGTGGCGGGTTATTGTTCATGCTCATGACGTCCAACATCGTGGTGCCAGCAATGAACGCCGTGAACCCGAAGAAGGCCAAAGCGATGACCATGGCAATGCCTGCCAACGCCTTGCTGTTCTGCTTGAACAGAACATCGAGACCTACCTTAGGAGTCAAGGCCACAACGTTCTTGGCATAGGCTGACATGAGCATGGCACAGTTGATGGCGTAGTCAGGTGTGAGAACAGGACGGCCGGTGTCAGGCTCCAGACCCGTTTCAGGGTCAACCTCAGGTCGGTCGAACAAATCATACACCTGATAGCCCATGCTCTCCAGACGGTCAATCAGAGAGTTGTAGAGCATAGTGTCCCGCATCATACTGCCAGTCAGGAATACCGTCGGGCTCCGGCCAATCACGTCAACCGAATCCTGAACGAGCTGTAGGATGCGCTCCTGCAACTCATAGCTGTCCAGATAGCTGATGGGGTTAACGGCCACCGGAAGGTCCTTGGCCAGATACGCCGATGTAAAGCAGGTGTCGAAGTCGAAGATGACCTTACCCTGATGGTCGAAAGTGGCTTCCTCCGCCTGACGGAAATTGAACAGCGTACTAATGCAGTCGGACACACTGACCACAGTGTACCCGCGGCTGTAGAACTCCTGGGTCATATACTGTAGGGTGAACTTATCGCCCACAGTAGTCGTGACCTGCCGATTGGCCTTGCCGTCATGAATCAGGTCACCCCAGGACACCTTGCACTGTAGTGTACCCAGAGAACCCTTGTCACTGGTCTTCTTTTTCTTGTCCTTGTTCCCGCCACTACCCAGGTCGGCGGACAACATCTTCATGATATCTGCCGTCTTACTCTCCTCGGTCGAAACGGTGGTCTCGATGCCAAAGCAGTTGGAGCTAATGACCACCCGCTTGGCACTTGTGCGCTGATTGACACACTCTTCCAGGATAGCGTCGACGAGGCCAGACATATTCGTCACCTCGTACCTGCCGGCACTCCCTGGAATCTCCATGAAGAATTCTTCGACCGCCGGAACCGTGAAGAACCTCGAGATATTCGGATTTCCTCCACGGTTCTCGCCCTCAGCTACACGGACACCTGTGGGCGAGATATAGACGGTCAATAGCTTACCACTATAAGCTCCCAATTACTATCGCCTCCTCTTAAGACTGTGGGTCGTCCGCCTTGAAGCCCAGGGTATCCGCGCACATAGGCTCGAGTTCTTCAAGCGACGTGATTCCGTTTATTGCTTTTTGCAAGGCGTCTGCGTACATAGTAACAAACCCCTTAGAGCGCAGATAGGTTTCGTACTTTTGACGCGGCTCGTGCATCTGAATGTAATGCCGAGTCTGACCGTCAATCTGCAGAATCTCGTTGACGGCCACACGCCCGCTGTATCCAATGTTGTGACAATGCTCACAACCAACAGCCTTGTAGAATGGAAGTGTTCCCTCGCCCTCAGGCAATCTGAAATACCTGGCACGGGAGCTCTTGAGGTCCAGCTCGTACTTCTCCTTACAGTGCGGACAAAGGCGACGAACCAGACGCTGGGACATGATGGCGACCAACACATCACCAAGGGTGTAGGGGTCGATGCCAAGTCGATTGAGTCGCTCGAACACACCGATGGAGTCATTAGTGTGCAGAGACGAGATAATCAAGTGACCAGTGGTCGCGGCACGAACTGCTTCTGCCGCGGTCTCCTCATCACGGATTTCGCCAACGACGCCAATATCCACATCGTGACGCAGGAACTGACGAATGACGTTAGCGAAGGTAAGTCCGGAGGCATCGTTAGTGGACACCTGTGTAATTCCGTCCATAGTGATTTCCACTGGGTCCTCGACGGTGATAATGTTTCGCAAAGACACAGAGCGCACGTACTGCAGCCCCGCGTAGAGCGTTGTAGACTTGCCGGAACCGGTTGGACCAACCATTACGATTAGGCCCTGTGGCCTGGACAACAAGTCCTTGTACAGCTGAACATTTCTCTCGGTCATACCCAGTTCCTCGAAGGAGTACTTCTTATTGTTAAGATAGCGGACGTTAGTATCCGTTCCCTCCATGGCAGGTAGAATAGAGAAACGCAGGTCACGAGGCTTCTGCTCCTTACGCATGTAGCTCGTATAACGCACCTTACCATCTGCGGCCGTACGGTCGCCACGTCTCTGGACGCCAGCATCAGTCATCAGGATGTTACTGATACGCTCCGAGATTTCTTTTGGAACCTCCATCAACTGGT
>ERZ778495.389-NODE-389-length-43152-cov-8.579251_pt1 | contig 43152 bp, 33 predicted proteins | sample MGYA00433100_ERZ778495 | MGnify/ENA primary metagenome ERZ778495 (study PRJEB29527, sample SAMN07138962) | mouse gut metagenome | material: feces | host: mouse | place: China:Nanjing | collected 2016-01-25 ...
AACGACCCCGAGATTACAAATCACGTGCTCTGGCCAACTGAGCTAAAGAGGCAATATTTCTAAAAGAAGCCGTTTCGTCACCACGGCGAAACGGCTGCAAATTTAGACATTATTTCTTACATACCAAATTTATCTACCGTTTTTTTTATTTGGCTCTGGTTTTTTCTTTGAATTTAACCAGTTGTTTCTCCAAAGCCTCAACACAATCGTCTATCGCCCCTTCGAAAGTATCGTTTATTTTATCAGCGAAACATTCCCCGTTCTTCACGGACAACATTATACTGGCTTGCTTATTCTTCACCGTCTCAGGCTTAACCACCTTCAATGTAACCTCTGCCAATATAATACCATCGAAGTATTGCTCCAATTTAGAAACTTTCTTCTGAATAAACGCCTCCAACTGTGCAGTTGCGTCAAAATGAATTGCTTGAATTCTAACGTCCATAATAACCTCCTTCTTTTTTTGCTCTTGGATGAGCATGATACACTTTTTTTAATTCCTCAAAGGTTGTATGCGTGTAAACACTGGTAGACGCCAAACTGCTATGACCTAACAAATCTTTCACGGCGTTCAGCTCAGCCCCATTGTTTAACATACTCGTTGCAAATGAATGTCGTAACACGTGTGGACTTCGTTTCGCCAACATAGGTATCTCCGACAATTGCTTTTTTACTATATTGTAAACAATCCCCGTTGATAATTGGTTCCCGTTCTTACGGACGAGAAACCATTCACTGGACGTCTCCACCTCACGATCACGGACTTCCGTGTATGCAAGCATTAAGTTTTTTAAACCCTCCGCAAAAGGAATCAACCGCTGCTTGTTCCGCTTTCCGGTTACCTTGACCTGCATCGCCTCAAAATCCACATCCACGTTTCGTATGCCGATTAACTCAGAGCGGCGCATCCCGGTATCGTATAGCATCTCAATGACCAACCGATTCCTCACACCTTCAAAATCCTCATCAAATCCGTCCCCGTCCAACAACGCCTCCAACTCGCTATCCTTAATAAAATAAGGTAAAGGCTTCTTCGTTTTCGGACCGTTCACCAATCTCAACGGATTTGCGGAGACTATTCCCCGTTTCATGAGAAACTTAAAAAAAGATTTCAAAGAACTTAATTTCCGGTTTACCGATACGGGCGATAGCTTCTCGTCCATCAAACTGACGATCCAGCTTCTCACGAAATCCGAGTCGATTTCCCCGGGGTCAAATACACCTTCTCGATGCTCTCTTACATACCTCTGAAATTGGTCCAAATCTTTCGAATAAGCACCAATCGTATAATCGGAATAGTTCCGTTCATACCGGAGATAGTTTAGAAAGTCATCGATCAGCATATTCTCGTTGCATCAACATTCATGCAACGAAAATAGGAATAAGAATTCAATTAAACAAGCCCGGAAGCTATAATTATTCTTCTACTTGTTGCAAATGCTGTACGTAGATAGCACGCATAGTCTGCTTTCTCTTCGTAACAGACGGTTTCTCGAAAGCCTGACGGCCTCTTAATTCCTTTACTACACCTGTTTTCTCGAACTTTCTCTTGAATTTCTTAAGTGCCTTCTCGATGTTTTCGCCTTCTTTTAATGGAACTACGATCATAATTTAAATTGTTATATTGTTTAATTATTTATATCCTCAAATTGAGCGGCAAAATTACTGATTGTTTCGGGATTAGCAAAACTTTCAGCGATTATTTTTATAAAAGATGCCTTTCTCCGTAATTATCGCCGTGATTAGCTCGTGAGGCGTAATGTCGAAGGCGGGGTTGTAGACTTTCACATCTTTCGGGGCCATACGCCTTGAATACCACATCTCGGTGATCTCATCGGAGTTACGCTCCTCTATCACAATGGAATCGCCGTCCGGACACGAGCTATCGATGGTGGATGTAGGGCCTAATACATAGAAGGGAATATTGTAATGACGAGCCAAGATAGCCACTCCGGACGTGCCGATCTTATTCGCCACGTCGCCATTGGCTGCAACACGGTCACAACCTACGACCACGGCTTGCACCCAGCCTTTCCGCATAACGATGGAAGCCATATTATCGCAAATCAGCGTTACATCCACGCCGGCCCTGCTTAGCTCATAGGCCGTGAGCCGGGCACCTTGCAACAAAGGGCGGGTCTCGTCGGCGAAGACCTTGAAATCATAGCCTCTCTCCTGCCCCAAGTAAATCGGCGCCAAGGCAGTGCCATATTCCGAAACCGCCAGATGTCCGGCATTGCAATGCGTAAGAATTCCCATCCCGGGACGGAGTAGCTCTAGGCAGTTCTCGCCGATCCGCCGGCAAGCGGCAGCGTCTTCCTCCCGGATCGCGATCGCTTCCTTATATAATAACTCTTTCCATTCCGAGACCGACAAAGTGGGATGAGCGGTCAATACCTGCTCCATCCGGTCCAGCGCCGCCACTAGATTCACCGCCGTCGGACGGGAACCGGCCAAATACTCCTTGATCCTCCGAAACTCACCCACGAAAACAGATTTCTCCGCCGTATCGACCCGACGGGCGCAAACATAGATACCATAAGCGGCCGCAACCCCGATAGCGGGCGCTCCACGTACCTTTAATTTATAGATAGCGTCCCATATCTCCTCGGCCGTGGTAAGGGTCAGATACGCTTCCTTGCCCGGTAGCAGAGTTTGGTCCAAAATGACCACACCGTCCGCTTGCTCATTGAAACGCACGGTCCTTAAATCAGATAGAGTTTGTATCATTCGTCTGAATATATTAATAAGAGATATGTACCGTATCGTTTTCCTGCACAAAATCACCTCCCTCATTCTTCTCTCCAACGGGGTCATTCGAGTTCAACATTGAATAATAAGAAGAAGAACATACGCTCAAGCCGAGAAGCAAAGTCGCAAAGACAAAAAGATAAAGCAGATACCCCATGGCACTTCTTATTTGTTTTTACAAAGCTAGCAAATTATCCCTTGATATCTATTAGGTTCCTTATCTTTAACTTGATTTAAAGGGATCGGTTCGCAAGATATCGGGAGCACAAGGCAGTAAACTCATACACGTTTATCATAACCTTTAGCTCTTTTATCCGGAATCCTAGCCCTTTTCTCCGTTATATGTTGTATCTTTGAACCTGAAGTATTCATTATCTATCATCCGTTAGACAATTATCTAACAGTTGGTAGACGATCTTCCAACTGTTGGTGCATGATCATGCAACGGCTGTTAGAAGATGAATTCTCCTTGAAGAAACCGCTAAGCTCGCCTATAGAAACGGGTAAGCGATCTAGAAGAATCGGACAAAAGATCTATAACCATTTAAACACGACACAGATGTCAGCAAATTACAAGCTAGTCAGAAATCCCAACCCGAATCCCGAGAAACCCGGGAAGTCATTACCCCTACATCCTCGTTTGGTCTCTTGCGGGACGATACATACGGATGAGTTCATCAATAGAGCGAAGTCCCGATCTTCTTTCTCGCCTGCGGATATGAAAGGGATCTTGCAGCTTTTCCAAGACATGATGGTAGACTTCCTCATGTATGGCTATAACGTGGAGCTGGAGGGGATCGGCACATTCAGCGTCTCCCTGAAAAGCCGGCCCGTGATGGAAAAGAATGAGATCCGGGCAGAATCCATCCATTTCAAGGACGTGAAGTTCAGATCGTCCAAGGAACTAAGAGACCGGCTGAAAACCATGCCGGTGTTTCGTGACGAGTACACCGTCAGCGATCCCTCGTATCCTTCCGCCAAAGAATGCGAGCAAGAGGTATTCCGCTATCTGGAAACAAACCCTTTTATCCACCAAAAGAAGTATATGTCGCTCTGCGGATGCTCCAGAAGCAAGGCTTCCCTCGACTTGCGGCGACTGGTAAAAGAAGGGAAACTCCGGTGGGAAAAGCTGGGTACCTCACACCTATATTATAAGGTAGAAGAGCCAGCCCCTCGGTGAGACAAATCCAAAATAATTCATTAACTTTGCGAATATTAATGTTGACTAAAATAAAATGCGATGAAAACAAACATTCCTGAACGTATCGCCGCCCTACGGGAGGCTATGAGACAACAGAAGGTTGACGCTTACATCATACCCAGTTCCGACCCGCACCTAAGCGAGTATCCGGCCGATCGCTGGAAATCGAGAGAATGGATATCCGGCTTCACCGGCTCGGCGGGAACGATCGTAGTCACTGCGGACAAGGCGGGCTTATGGACCGATTCCCGATATTTCCTGCAAGCGGCCAGCCAGCTGGAAGGTACCGGTATCGAACTCTATAAGTTGGCACTCCCGGAAACGCCTTCGATCACGGAATTCCTCTTACATGAGTTACACGCCGGACAAGCCGTGGGGCTGGACGGGCAAACCTATAGCGCCGCCGAAGCGAATGCCTTGGCGAATAAACTAAGCCGGAAAGAGATCAAGCTAGATACCTCGGCCGACTTGATCGAGGGTATCTGGAAGGACCGCCCCGCCGTCCCCGGAAACCCGATATTCGAGATGCCGGAAGCATTAAGCGGGGTCTCCGTACACGAGAAGCTAGACCGCATCAATAACCGGCTACGAAGCGAGGGTGCCGACTGCTTGATCCTCGCCGCCTTGGACGAGATCGCATGGGCGTTCAATATCCGAGGCACGGACGTGACCTATAACCCGGTCGTAGTCAGCTACGCCTTCGTATCGGAGGACGAGAGCGTGCTTTTCATCAAGCCGGAGAAGCTGACCGCCGAGATCTCCGAGCATTTGAAGAAAGAGGGAGTTACGCTTGCCGAATACTCCATGATCCGGAAATATCTGTCCCGCCTACCGGAAAACAGCCGGGTATTCGTGGATATGAACAAGAAGAACGTCTCCTTATACGATGCGATCCCGGGAAACTGTACGATCGTGGAAGGGATCTCCCCCGCCAACCACTTGAAGAGCATCAAGAACGAGACCGAGATCAAGGGATTCCAAAACGCCGTGGTAAAAGATGGCGTCGCCTTGACAAAATTCTATATCTGGCTGGAGAAACAAATGGCGGAAGGAGCCCAAATTACAGAGATCAGCGCCGCCGAGAAGCTGACAGCCTTACGTGCGGAACAACCGCAATACATCATGGATAGCTTCGGCACGATCTGCGGCTACGCCGAGCATGGAGCGATCGTTCATTACTCCGCTACGCCGGAGACGGACGCAACCTTGAAACCGGAAGGATTGCTTTTGATCGATTCCGGCGCACAATATCTGGACGGAACGACGGATATCACCCGTACGATCGCCCTTGGAGAGCCGACGGAGCAGATGAAAAAGGATTTCACCCGTGTATTGAAAGGAACGATCAGCTTGGCGAAAAGCAAGTTTCCCGCCGGTACACGAGGTTCCCAGATCGATATCCTTGCCCGTAAAGCGCTATGGGATTCCGGAATCAATTACTTGCACGGAACCGGTCATGGTATCGGCCATTGCCTGAACGTACACGAAGGCCCCCAAAGCATCCGCATGGAGGAGAACCCGGTGACCTTGAAGCCCGGAATGGTGATCAGCGACGAGCCGGCCATGTATCGTACCGGCGAATACGGTATCCGTACGGAGAACATGATCTTGGTGCGTGAGGACAGCGAGACGGAATTCGGGAAATTCCTAGGATTCGATACGCTGACGCTTTGCTTTATCGACACGAGCCTGATTATCATCCCCATGCTCTCTGCCCGTGAGCACGCTTGGCTGAACAAATACCACCAAATAGTCTACGAAAAGATCAGCCCGTTCTTGAACGAGGAGGAGAAAGCTTGGCTGAAAGAGAAAACAACAGAAATTTAAACAACTAAAAATGGCATTAATCAAATCCGTTCGTGGCTTTACCCCGAAGATCGGTAAAGACACTTTTTTAGCAGACAACGCCACGATTATAGGTGACGTAGAGATCGGTGAAGGTTGCAGCATCTGGTTTGGCACCGTGCTTCGCGGCGACGTGAACTCGATTCGCATCGGCAACGGCGTGAACGTACAGGATGGTTCCGTCCTTCACACCTTATATGAGAAATCGACGATCGAGATCGGCGATGATGTATCCATCGGCCATAACGTAACGATCCACGGGGCGAAGATTTGCAATGGCGCCTTGATCGGAATGGGCTCCGTGGTATTGGATCACGCCGTAGTAGGCGAGGGAGCGATCATCGCCGCAGGTTCCGTAGTATTAAGCAAGACGATCGTCGAGCCGGGCAGTATCTACGCCGGAGTTCCCGCTAAGTTCGTCAAGAAGGTAGATCCCGAACAAGCGAAGGAGATCAACCAAAAGATAGCCAAGAACTACCATATGTATTCCTCTTGGTATAAAGAATAATAGCATGTATTTGATTATTTGAATTATAAACCATATATTTGTATCTATGAAAAAAAGGACAATAATATGGAGTTAGTAATCTTTCTTGGAGTTGTCGGGATTATTTGCCTAATAGGCTTAATTTACACGTATACCCCTTCAGGCAAAAAGTGGTTACATGAAAAATAATTCAAATAAAGGAATTCAAAACAATAAACACTATTTGTCTCGAAGCGTGAGATGGATAGTGTTTATTTTTATAGTAGGAATCGGAGGGTATCTAGCATTACCCTCCAATTATTATTTGCGCAGAGCACTTACTCATTTATTACCCAAGTCGGAAGCTTACATTCCTGAACATTATCTTCCCCGGTTTGAGGAGCTGGGTACGGTTGCCTATGTAATCATCCAAGACAATCGATTGCTATTCGAGCAATATTGTTATTACTCAACAAAAGATAAGAATCTATTTATCAAACGATCTAAAAATAAACGCACATGAGAAAAACGATTTTAACGACAGCGCCATTGGCGGCACTCCTATTGCTTTCTTGCGTACAGAAACCAAGTACGCAAAGGCCAGACATCACGTACATGCCGCAACCACCATTCAATCCACCGACGTATGTTTGCTACAAGGCTCCCGCTCCTATCAAGATCGACGGAAAGCTATCTCCCGGGGAATGGGACGCGATACCTTGGACCAGCGACTTCGTGGATATCGAAGGAGACAAACGCCCGGCCCCTCACTTCCAGACCCGGGCCAAGATGACTTACGATGATAACGGAATGTATTTCGCTGTCCTTATGGAGGAGCCGCACGTATGGGCGACCATCACGGAACACGACGCCGTGATCTTCCATGACAACGACTTCGAGATCTTCCTGAATCCTACAAACGACACCCATAATTATCTGGAGTACGAGGTGAACGCCTTGGGTACGGAATGGGACTTGTTCTTAACCCGCCCCTATCGGGATAATCCGCAAGTATTGAATAACTGGGAGTTTGCCGGAATGGAATCTGCGGTTCACGTGGACGGTACGCTGAATAACCCGAAAGATACGGATCAGTCATGGAGCGTAGAGGTATTCATTCCTTGGACTTCCGTATTCCAAATGGACAGAGGAAAAGAAAAACCGGAAATCGGTGAGCAGATACGTGTGAACTTCTCCCGCGTGGAATGGACAACGGGCGTGAAAGACGGTAAATACGTAAAAGTCCCTATCCAAGGAGAGGATAAGATTCGCGAGTACAACTGGGTATGGGCACCTACCGGGGTAATCAATATCCATATGCCCGAATATTGGGGTTATGTACAAATATCGGATAAGATAGCGGGAGAAGGTGAGACTCCTTTCGTAAAACATCCTTCGGAGGAGACGAAATGGATCTTGCGTAATTTATATTACCGTCAGAATGAGTTCGCCGCGACCTTCGGGCATTATGCCGATAACATCAACGACTTGAAGGCAAACGAGCTATGCCCGCAAGAGATCGCTAATCAACTGGAAATACATACGACACCTTCTATGTACGAGATATCGTTACCGGCATCGGACGGTACGGTATGGAAGATCCGGCAAGACGGTCTGGTATGGCCTAAAAAGAAATAACACAATTTATTAATCAACTTACATATCATGAAACAAAAGAATTTATGGATAGCGGCCTTGGCTTTAGGCATCACGCTATCGGCTCACGGGCAACAAAGCGGTGGAGGCATCTCACCAGCGATGTTGCAGCAAATCAAACAGGCTTATCAAGGAACGCCGGCCGATAAGGCGATCCGTAATGCGATCACCAATAACGACATCAACAAGCTTGCCGTTAATGGGGAGAGCAAGAACAATCTGGATACTTACTTCTCCAATAAGGTAGAGAGCAAAGGGATCTCCAACCAACGTTCCTCGGGCCGTTGCTGGCTTTTCACGGGATTGAACGTATTTCGTGCGCAGGCGATCCATAAATACAACATGGGTGAATTCCAATTCTCCCAGAATTATTCTTTCTTTTGGGATCAATTGGAGAAAGCGAACCTTTTCTTACAGGGCATCATCGATACCCGTCTGAAACCCATGGACGACAAGATGGTGGAATGGTTATTCAAGAACCCGATCGGAGACGGAGGACAGTTCACGGGTGTCTCCGATATCTTGACCAAGTATGGCGTGGTTCCCGCCGAGGTCATGGTGGAGACCAACAGCAGCAACAGTACCGGACGCATGAGCAACCTGATCGGATTAAAGCTGAAAGAATACGGCTTGCAACTTCGTGACCAGTCTATGACCAAAGGCACGACCGTAGCGGACCTGGAGAAAAAGAAAACAGAGATGCTAGGTACGATTTACCGTATGCTCGTATTGAACTTGGGAGAGCCGCCTACGAAATTCACGTGGACTCGCAAAGACGCTAAAGGGAATCCGGTAGAGACGAAGGAATATACGCCTCAGTCCTTCTTCCAAGAATATATCGGGGACGATTTGAAAAACAATTATGTTATGTTGATGAACGATCCGAGCCGCGATTATTATAAACTGTATGAGATCGATTACGACCGCCACGCTTACGATGGCAAGAACTGGACGTACGTGAACCTTCCGATCGAGGATATCAAACAAATGGCTATCGCTTCCATCAAGGACAGTACCATGATGTATTTCTCTTGCGACGTGGGCAAGTTCTTCGATCGTGACAGAGGTATTCTGGATGTAAACTTCTACGATTACGGTTCATTGCTGGGCACCACATTCGGCATGGATAAGAAACAACGTATCCAGACATTCGCCAGCGGTTCCTCACACGCCATGACCTTGATGGCAGTTGACCTCGACGCAAATGGAAAGCCAAAGAAATGGATGGTCGAGAATAGTTGGGGCCCCGGAGCGAACGCCGGCCACCTCATCATGACAGACCAATGGTTTAATGAGTATATGTTCCGTCTGGTAGTCAACAAAAAGTACATCACGGATCAAGTAAAAGAGATCTTGAAACAAACACCGACTCGCCTTCCCGCTTGGGACCCGATGTTCGCTGAAGAGGATTAAAATAAAACACGGATGAGATAGACAACGCAAATCGTTCAATTAACTAATCCGTACATCTATCTCATCCGTATTCCATTGTTATATCAAAAGAGTCTGGGCATACAATCACTCGAATAGTAAACCCGGCTTATCTATTAACGGATATGGATTTGCCGTAAGATCTGATCCGTCGCTCCTACACTGTTTTTCACAAAATCACCGGCAGCTTGCCCGGAGATTTCCAAAGCAGTCGGATCGGTCAATAACTCGTCCATCTTCGTTCGGAAAGAGGTATCGTCCGTGATGGAGAAACCACCACCTACAGCGATCAGATCCTTCGCCTCCTTAAACTTATGGTATCTCGGGCCGAATAAGACCGGCACCCCATAAACGGCGGCTTCCAACGTATTGTGGATACCCGCTCCGAAACCACCACCGATATAAGCGATCTGTCCGTAGCGATAAATGGAAGATAAGAGTCCGAAACTGTCGATGATCAAACAATCCTTATCAGCCAGACCATCCCCGTGCGCCTCCGATAGACGGACGGACGGACGTTTTAGCATCGCCTCGATAGCAAGGAGATGCTCCCGGTGGATCTCATGCGGGGCGATAATCAACTTCATCTCCGGATGCTCATGGAAATAAGGGATAAAGATCGCCTCGTCCTGCGGCCATGAACTGCCGGCCACCATCACGATCGGCTTCCTACCCTCCTTACTTTCCAAGAAACGTTCGATAAACGGAAGCTCACGAGCTTGCTTACGGACATCCAACACCCGGTCGAAACGGGTATCGCCGGTCACCGTCACATTCGTGATACCGAACTCGTTCAAAAGTTTCATCGAACGCTCGTCCTGCACGAAAAGATGATCAAAATAAGATAACATCTTCCGGTACGGCTTTCCGAACCATTGGAAAAATAGCTGGTCGGGACGAAATATGGCGGAAATGATATAAACCGGTATTCCCCGCTTATGCAACTCACGCAAATAGTTTCCCCAAAACTCGTACTTGATAAATACGGCGATCGCCGGGTTCGCCAAATTCAGAAACTTCTTCACCCGGAAAGGCGTATCGAAAGGAAGGTAGCAAATCACGTCCGCTCCTTTGTAATTCTTCCGTACCTCATAACCGGAGGGAGAAAAGAAAGTCAGCAGCACCTTATACTCCGGCTGTTCAGCCTTGATCTTCTCGATCATAGGACGCCCTTGCTCGAACTCACCCAACGAGGAGGCATGGAACCAGATGTATTTAGCGTTCCGGTCGATCTTCTCACGAAGTATGGAATTTGTTTTCCACTGCCCGAATCGCATCAGTCTCGCCTTTTTATGAAAAGGCGAGATTAAAGCCACTACAAAAGCGTAGAGATGTATCGCTAAACTGTACATGATTATTTTAGTATCTCGATGGCCCGTTGGATACGGCGGATAGACTCCTCTTTACCCAAAGCCTCGGTGATATCAAAGATACCGGGGCCCTTACCCTCGCCAACCAAGGCCAGACGGGCGGCGTTCATGATATTCCCCAAATGATATCCCTTGCTCTCGATCCAAGCCTTGCACTCGTTCTCGGTACCTTCTACGTCGAACGGCTCACGGGCACGCAGTTGTTCGATAAACTCACCCAATTGAACAGCGGAATCCTCTTTCCAGCGTTTCTTGCGGGTTTTCTCATCGTACTCCGTCGGGGCGATAAAGAAGAAAGAGCAAAGATCCCATAACTCACTCACGAAATTGACACGGCCTTTCATCATACCGACTACTTTCTCTACATAAGCATGGGTAGTCTGGATACCGTGGCTTTCCACGATCGGCAAGAATAGGTCTGCGATCTCCGCATTACTCTTCTCCAGCAAATAGTGGTGGTTAAACCATCTGCCTTTCTCATAATCGAACTTAGCGCCGCTCTTGCTGCAACGAGACAGGTCGAACAAACGGATCAAATCATCCATGCTCATCACCTCCTGATCGTTACCCGGGTTCCAGCCCAGCAAAGCGAGGAAGTTTACGACAGCCTCGGGGAAGTAGCCACTCTCACGATAGCCCGATGAAACATCACCCGTCTTCGGATCGTGCCATTCCAAGGGGAATACAGGGAAACCCAGACGATCGCCGTCACGCTTGCTCAACTTACCGTTACCTTCCGGTTTCAACAGCAAGGACAGGTGGGCGAAACTAGGCATCGCATCTTCCCAACCGAAGAAACGATATAATAATACGTGAAGCGGCGCACTCGGCAACCACTCCTCGCCACGGATCACATGGGTAACCTCCATCAAATGGTCGTCCACGATATTCGCCAAGTGGTAAGTAGGCAATTGGTCAGCCGATTTATATAATACCTTATCATCCAAGATAGAAGAGTTGATAATGACCTCGCCACGGATCAAGTCGTTCACGTGGATATCCTCATTCGGCTCGATCTTGGCACGAACTACGTACTGATGACCTGACTCGATCAGGCTCTGAACCTCTTCCGGAGAAAGCGTCAATGAGTTGCGCATTTGCGAACGGGTAGAGGCGTCGTATTGGAAATTGGCGATCTCCTTCCGTTTCTCCTCCAACTCGGCAGGCGTATCGAACGCTATATAAGCATGGCCATCGTTCAGCAATTGATCGACATACTTCTTGTAGATCTCACGACGCTCACTCTGGCGATATGGGCCGTAGTTGCCGCCGAAGCTCACACCCTCGTCGAACTTGATACCCAACCAATTCAGGGCCTCGATGATATAGTCTTCCGCTCCGGGAACAAAGCGTTGGGAATCCGTATCCTCGATACGGAGAATCATATCACCGCCATTTTGTTTAGCGAATAAATAGTTGTATAAAGCCGTGCGGACACCTCCGATATGCAGCGCCCCCGTAGGACTAGGCGCAAAGCGTACCCTTACTTTTTTTTGAGTCATAATACTTACATTCTATAATAATACGGCAAAAGTACGCCTTTTTTTCCGCTTAGTGAAGTTTTTTACGTATATTTCGGACGCTAAATGAGAACGCATATGAAACAAAAGAATTACAATATACCGACCGTGGTCTACTTCGTCGTGGCCGCATTACTTATCGCCTACTTCTTCCCTCGGGAGGGAAAATTCCGTTATCAGTTCTATGAGGGCAAGCCTTGGAGGTACGGATTGCTCACCGCTCCGAGCGATTTCCCGATCTACAAGACCGACGACGAGGTAAAAGCGGAGAAAGACAGCGTACTCCGTAAGTTCGAGCCTTATTACCGCATGAACCCCGACATCCAGAAGCAAGAGGTCGAGAAACTGCGTGCCAACTACAATAACGGCAATAACCTGCGAAGCAAAGTATCCCCCGCTTACATGCAGTATATCGAGAGCAGCCTGATCAACTTATACAAGAACGGTATCATCTCGTCGCAGGATCTGGACGAACTTCGGAAAGAAGAATACTCCCGTGTCAACCTCTTGGAGAACGCCGTCGCACAGCTCCGTTACGTGAGCGACTTTTTCACCGTTCGCACCGCCTACGAGTTCATTATCAACAACTGCCCCTCACGACTGGACAAATCCATCCTGCAATCGTGTGACATCAATAATTACCTCACCGAGAACATATCCTATGCCGCCGACATGTCCGACAAGATCAAGGAGGATATGCTACAGAGCGTATCTATCGCTAACGGCATGGTACAAGCCGGAGAACGTATCGTAGACCGGGGCGAGATCATTGACAACCATACCTACAACGTGCTCCGTTCCCTGAAGGCCGTACACGAGGCCAAGACCGGAGGCACGCAGACGCAAGGTATCATACTGGCCGGGCAATTCGTGCTCGTCTTCGGGCTAATGTTCTGTTTCTGGCTCTACCTATGGTCTTTCCGGTTAAAGATATTCCATAACCGGAGGAACGTACTGTTTTTGATCCTTTGTATATTCGTAAGTTGCATCCTTACGGAACTATGTGTCACGTACGCTTTATTCAACGTATACATATTGCCATTCGCCATCGTTCCGATCGTGGTACGTACCTTCTTCGACTCCCGAACAGCACTTTTCACGCACCTTATTATCGTGCTGATCTGCTCATTGATGGTACCTTTCCCGCATGAGTTTCTATTACTACAAACCATAGCAGGCATGGTCGTAACGTTCAGCCTGAGAAACCTGAGCGAACGCTCGCAACTGATCCGATGCGCATTCTTCATATTCCTCTCGTATGCCATTTGCTACACGAGTCTCACGTTGTTTCAAGAGGCGAACCTGAATAAAATCAACTGGATGATGATGCTCTACTTTGGTATCAACTTCATCCTCGTCATGTTCACCTACATATTAGTATATATGCTGGAGAAGACATTCGGCTACGTATCGGACATCACCTTGGTGGAATTGTCCAACATCAACAACCCGATCTTGAAGAAGCTCAGCGAGACTTGCCCGGGTACGTTCCAACACTCTTTGCAGGTATCCATCCTCGCCTCCGAAGCGGCCGCCAAGATCGGCGCCAACTCGCAATTGGTCCGTACTGGTGCCCTTTACCATGACATAGGAAAGATGAGTAACCCTGTCTTCTTCACCGAGAACCAGACGAGCGTGAATCCACATAACCAGCTGACATTCGACCAAAGTGCGCAGATCATTATCAGCCACGTCACCGAGGGCGTGAAGATTGCCGAGAAAGCCCTGCTACCCAAGGCGGTTATCAGCTTCATCCGTACTCACCACGGGCGTGGCAAGGCGAAGTATTTCTATAACTCTTTCAAGAATCAATACCCAGACAAGCCGATTAACGACGAGCTATTCACCTACCCCGGCCCGAATCCCTTCTCGAAGGAGACCGCCGTACTGATGATGGCCGATTCCGTGGAAGCCGCCTCCCGCAGCTTGAAAGAACATACCGAAGAGAGTATCAGCGCCTTGGTGAACAAGATCATCGACGGGCAGATCGCCGACGGCTTGCTAAAGAGCGCACCGCTGACCTTCAAGGACGTGGAGACCATAAAGAGCGTATTCGTAGACAAACTGAAAACGATGTTCCATACCCGGATCAGCTACCCGGACTTGAAAAAACAATAATTATCAAGCAGATAGGCATACAGCCATCGGCACAGAACCATAATGCCTATTATAAGGTTCTTATAATCGCAGTTATAAGCATCTTACGATGGGCATTCTAGCAACCTTACGATGGGCATCGTAATCGGATAAGATAAAGGAGGTCACTTCTAGCGGCTTTTCAGCTTCGCATAAAGGAGATAATTATTGTCATTCTCTGTAAGGCCAGCTTGTACCTCAGTAAGACGTTTACGCATTTGCTCCGTGAGATGGTTAGAATGGAGTGCTTTCTCTATCCTCTCCGACAAGACACTTGGCTCCAGACAAATCATATAATAACCATAGTTCAGTCCCAACGGCATCTCTAATCGCTCTCCATCCAGAAAATCATTCTCTATACCGAAGTAAGCACCACGCAGGGTCTGTTTATCTACGATATAATAGGTCGGTAAATCTCCGGCTATACGCCGCTGGATATTCCCGTCATCATCGGTCTTGGACTGAATCCATTGCCCGGTAGCCTCACCCACATAATGATCCGAAACATAGGCATAAGGCGCCCCAGTCAACGCCTCATCCCGGTCATCCAATTTAATGATCTCAAGTTCCTCGGAAAAATAGCTAAGAGGGAAAATCACCGTATCTTTCAACAAGGAGGGATCTAGTTCTATCATTTCTTCCCCGTCGATCATCACGCGCATCGCCACTACAGGGGCATCCTTCAAGTAGTTTACCTGCTCAGTCCTATCACAGCAAGCTGTCAGAACCGCAAGCGCAACCGCAATTGTCCATGTTTGAAATTCATTCTTCATCGTCCTATTAATTTAAAGTTAACCATCCTCGTTATTAACATCGCAATATACAAACATTAAACGAATTACGATATAAGCGTAGAACCTTTTTTTATTTTCGTATTTCCATTTCTTCCCTCAAGTATTCCAACAACCCGGCGCAAGCGTCTTCCAATAGATCCAAGACCAACTCGAAGCCTTCGGCACCGCTATAATAAGGATCCGGGACGTGATCATACAGTTTATTCCGGGAGAACTCAGTCATTCGATGTATCTTAGCGACGGATTCCAGATCGGGAGCCATCCGCTTCAAATCCGTTATATTCTGGTCGTCCATGCCTATAATTAAGTCGAAATCATGGAAGTCCCACTGACGTACCGGACGGGAGATCGAATCCAACGAATATCCCCTGCGAGCCGCATGCGCCCGCATCCTTGAATCCGCCCAGTCTCCCTCATGATAGCCAGTGATCCCGGCGGAATCGATCTCGATCCGAGCTTCCAGCCCCACATTCTTCACCAATTTCTTCATTACCGCCTCCGCCGAAGGGGAACGGCATATATTTCCCAAACACACAAACAACAACCGTATCTTTTCCTCCTTCATCCCTAAGCTCCTTTCCTTTAATTTTCAATTCTCAATTCTCCATTTTCAATTCTCAAGCCGGGTCCACATCATAATGAACCAACAACTGCTTAAATAGCGCATATCCCTGCATCTCCGCATGAATCCCTTCCAATATCTCACGAAGCGGAGCGATCCCAGCAGAGATCTCGATCTTCAAGACGATCTTCTTGATATGAAGCGTCTGTACCCGGGTGATAGGCGGCGTAACCGGCCCTAACACCCGCTCACCCAAACGGGCACGAAGTTTCTCGGCGTATAAAGCGGACATCTCCTGCAAAGCCTCCGCATTCCGGCTCCGAAGGATCAAGACGATCAAACGGTAGTAAGGCGGGTAACGGAACATACTACGCTCGCTCAATTGCAAACTCACCATTTCCTTATAAGCAAAATGCTGCACCATACGGATCAAAGGATGCTCCGGCTGGGTAGTCTGCAAGACCACCGTGCCTCGCTTGTCCCGCCTGCCGGCACGTCCGCTAACCTGTACCATCAATTGATAAGCCCGCTCGTGCGCCCGGAAGTCAGGGAAATTCATCAAGCTATCGGCGCTCAAGATTCCTACTACGCTGACATTCCCGAAATCCAGTCCCTTCGATAACATCTGGGTACCGATCAAGATTTGTGTCTTCCCCTTCTCGAAATCCGCGATGATCCGCTCGTAAGCCGTACGGGTACGGGCCGTATCGAAATCCAGCCGCTCCACTTTCGCCGTGGGGAATTGTCCAGCGATCTCCTCCTCCACCTTTTCCGTACCGAAGCCTTGCATCTTGAACTCCGTCCCTTTACACTCGGGACATACCTGCGGTAAGCGGTAGGTATAACCGCAATAATGACAAACCAATTGATTATGCGCCTTGTGGTAGGTAAGGCTCACATCGCAATTCACGCAATGAGGCACCCATCCGCAACCACGGCACTCGATCATCGGGGCGAATCCCCGACGGTTCTGGAACAGGATCGCCTGCTCGCCCCGGGATAGGGCCTCCCGTACCTTCTCCACCAACAGCGGGGAGAAAAGGGTATCTTTCATGATCTTCTTGCGCTTTAGCTCCTTCACGTCCACCGTGATAATCTCCGGCATCAAGCAATCGCCATAGCGGGTAGATAACTCAACCAGACCGTATTTCCCCGCCGTAGCATTGAAATAGGAATCGATGGAGGGAGTGGCGGAACCCAATAAGGTCTTACCGCCGTGCATACCCGCCAAGACAATGGCAGCGTTACGGGCATGGTAACGGGGTGCCGGGTCCTGCTGTTTATACGTATTCTCATGCTCCTCGTCCACGATAATCAAGCCCAAGTCCTTAAACGGAAGGAAGAGGGAAGAGCGGACCCCCAATACCAGCATAGGCTCGTCGCTATGCAATAGCTTATTCCAAACTTCCACCCGCTCGTTGTCCGAGAATTTGGAGTGATAGACCAATAGCTTATCCCCGAAAAGTTTCGCCAGCCGCTCCGTGATCTGGGTCGTGATGGCGATCTCCGGTAACATATATAAAACCTGCCGCCCCAGCCGCAAGATCTCATGGATCAAACGGACATAGATCTCGGTCTTGCCACTGGAAGTCACTCCGTGAAGCAGGCAAACTTCCTTCGTCTTGAAAGCCTCATGGATCTCTCCATAGGCTTTCTCTTGCGCCGGGCTGAGCGGATTCGGCTCTTGCAAGCGGCAGACGGATACTTGTAAACGACCCACCTCTTTCTCGTAACTCTCCAAGATACCCCGTTTCAGCAGCCCCTCCAATACCGTAGAGGTATAACCACTGCGTTCCAATAGCTCTTTCTTGGAAAGCTCCTTCGATAAAGCGGGATTCAACGTATGGCTCAAATCCAAGAAACTGACCAACAGAAGCTCTTGCTTTTTCGCTCGTTTCAATTCCTCGAATACCGCTTGCAATTTCGTCTCATCCCGGTAAGCCTCGGCCAAACGGATAAACGCCTGTGTCTTGGGAACAAATCCTCGCTTCAGTTCCTCACTCACCTCGACCGCCCCTTTCACCATCAAGGAAGAGACAATCGGGACAACATTTCGGAGGCCGGTCTTCTTCTCTAACTCCGAGATCGTCAATTTCAAGACCCCGCTAAAGGCATCCAGTACCGCTTGCTCGTTCGGACGCAAGGGGGAGGTGGCTTCGAAATCCTCATTATAAGTAACCGCTGTCTCGCTTTCCAGCTTTAAGCCGGAAGGCAAGGCCGCCTTATACACGTCACCCAATTTACATATATAATAGGAAGATATCCATTTCCAAAAACGAAGCTGCGGACGGCGGAGCACCGGCATGGCATCCAGCAAGGCGTAGATCTCCTTCGTCTCGAAATCGGATACCGGCTCCCGATCGTGTACCTCCATGACGATGGCCGTATAGTATCTTTTCTTCCCGAAATGCACGATCACTCGGCAACCGGGAGTCACGGCTTTTTCCAAATCTTCGGGTATCCGATAGGTATAGCTATTCTCCAAAGGAAGGGGAAGTATGACGTCCGCGTATTTCATTCAAACAGGTGTTTCATTACGAGCCCAAAAATAACAAAAAAGGCCGGACTTCTAAAGCCCAGCCTCTCTCATTTTATTTTCATCTATTTAGAACAAGATCGCTGCCGTGATAGACCATCCACGGTTCTTTCCGGCACCATCGGAGAGGTTCACCTTCTCAATGCTATAATTATCAGTCAGTCCCAGACCATAATTAAAACCCACCTGCAAGTGACTGATCAACTCCACACCGGCACCGAAGTTCAGACCTGCGCTGAAATTCTTCGCCTTCACCTGATCCGCTACGGAACCTGGGATATCCCAAAACTTATCACCACCTACACGGAAACCGATATACGGACCGGCTGCCAGATACGCCTTGACAATAGGCAACCCGAATTTCCATTTCAAGTTGACCGGAACATCGATATAATCTGTCTTCATCGAAGTCTTCACCCCGCCAGCCGAAGTCGTCTCCAAACCTTTTTGCGAATACAATACTGCCGCATCGATCCCGACACCGACCAACGGTAAGGTCGTCTCGATCATCGGCCCCACTTGGAAGCCGGTTACGTTATCCGCTTTCAACACGCCCGAGTTGAAATGGACAGACGATATATTCACACCTCCCTTGATACCGAATTTAAGCTGAGCGTTCGCCGGAAGCGCCATCAACGCTAGCAAGGCAACCATAACAAGTCCCACAATTTTCTTCATATTCATACTTCTTTTGTTAATTACTCGTTGCAAATAAACGCACTTTTCTAATAATAAACAAATATTCTCTATAGAGTGTTCACGGAATACCCCAGCCTTTTAAACGTAAAGAAAGCATGCATCTTACACACGGAGCTCATCCCGCCGGCCAGATTCATGCTTCTTTCCCTAATTATTATGGCAAAATAATTATCCGATACCATGAGACGACCTGATAAGAAAACGTTGGATAAAGAATAGTAAAAACCGGATACGGCTCTTGCGTTCTCTTCCGGCCTTTCCTCGAAGCCGTCGAAAATATACACGCTTTGCAGGTCTTCTGACTTACTTCCGGTCTTAAGCGCCTTCCCATTCACTTGAATGAACAGTGGCAACAGTATTGCTCAACCCGTTTATGAAGCTTACAGCAGCGGGACTGTCCAGGATTCTCACCCGATTCCCTTTTAATCCCTATCTGGCGATTGCCGAAAGGGAACAAAGCATGTAGCAAAGATACATAAAGTTTTGATGTGGCCTAACACTTTCCTCAAAAAATGTCCCTATATTCCCGATTCCGGATATAGCATAAAGCCGCCCCAATAGCCGTACGATACTCGGCATACTCCGGTATCTTGAAATGGACATCACACATCTCCTCCAAACGGGGAAAAATATCCAGGCATTGCGGCAAGCGAGTCAGATTGCCGATCAAGACGATATTCTTGATATCGCCATTCAACGAGGCAAAAACAGCCCCTTGCCCGATTGTCTGCAAGACCATATGAACGATGCCAAGAGCGGTATCCTCAACCTTAGCGTTTGCGTCCGCTTTTCCAAAAATAGAGGCTGTCACATCCAGCGGCAGGCCGGGTAGCGGATGCAGCGTAATATCCCGGATATGCAAGTCTATATCATTCAAGGAACCATGCTCAGCCAAAGACGCTACTTGATGAAAGTCATGCGTTTTCAATAATAGCTTAGACAAGCCGAGGATGGTTCCGCCACCGATCCCCAATCCTCCGATATGCTTGACAGTGGAGCCTTGCACCTTGACAAAGGAAGTACCTGTTCCCATGCTGACCACCAACAGGTTGTCCAGTCCCGTATTATATTGCGCCCCTAGCCCATTTGCAAGGAACTCATCCGTTTTCGCAGTTGGTAAACCATATAAAGGTTGATCAATATAAGCACTACCTACACCAGTCAAGATCACTTTCTCTATATTCGAGAGCGAAATATTATTATTATAAATATATTTACCGAAGGCCCCGAATAAAGAGGTTACCGGATCGGTAGCTTTCACAAACATCGGGTTCTTGATCTTCTTATCCTCCACACCGACGATCTTGGTCGTGCTACCTCCCACATCTATACCTATAACAATTCCCATGATTCTTTCCCTTTTAATCGAATAATCGCTACAAAAGTACATAAACCCGCATACAATACTAAAAAAGGCCAGACAAAATCAATTGTCCAGCCTCACTTTATTTAAAAACCGTAAGGTTTAAACGCTACTTATTCGCCTAACAAGATCTCAAGGATCTGGCAAGCAGCCTTCGATACAGAAGTACCCGGGCCAAAGATAGCGGCAACACCTACCTTATACAAGAAGTCATAGTCTTGAGCCGGGATTACACCACCAGCGATAACGATGATATCCTCACGACCTAATTTCTTCAACTCCTCGATAACCTGCGGAACCAACGTCTTATGACCAGCGGCCAAAGAAGAAACGCCCATTACGTGAACATCGTTCTCTACAGCTTGACGGGCAGCCTCGGCCGGAGTCTGGAACAACGGTCCCATATCTACGTCGAAACCACAGTCTGCGTAACCGGTAGCGACAACCTTAGCGCCACGGTCATGTCCGTCCTGACCCATCTTAGCGATCATGATACGAGGCTGACGGCCCTCTTTCTTAGCGAATTGCTCGCAAAGCTCGCAAGCTTTCTGGAAGTCTGCGTCTTTCTTAGTTTCTGATGAATACACGCCTGAAATAGTTCTAATGATTGCTTTATAACGACCTACAACCACCTCGCAAGCATCGGAGATCTCTCCCAATGACGCACGCAAGCCGGCAGCCTTAACAGCCAACTCTAATAAATTGCCCTTCTTCGTCTTCACGCACTCCGTGATATCAGCCAAAGCTTTTTGAACAGCTGCTTCGTCACGGTTAGCACGCAACTCCTTCAAAGCGGCGATCTGCTCGTTACGTACGGCTGTATTATCGATCTCAAGGATATCGATCGGATCTTCCTTCGGCAAACGATATTTGTTAACACCAACGATAGTCTGAACACCTGAGTCGATACGAGCCTGTGTACGAGCGGCAGCTTCCTCAATACGCATCTTAGGAAGACCTGTCTCAATAGCTTTCGCCATACCACCCATGCTTTCGATCTCTTGGATCAACGCCCAACCTTTGTGTACCAACTCATTCGTCAAAGACTCTACGTAGTAAGAACCAGCCCACGGGTCGATTTCCTTACAGATCTTAGTCTCTTCCTGAATGTAAATCTGTGTATTACGAGCGATACGAGCAGAGAAGTCGGTCGGCAAAGCGATCGCCTCATCCAATGCGTTCGTATGCAAAGATTGTGTATGTCCTAATGTAGCGGCCATAGCCTCGATACAAGTACGTCCTACGTTATTGAACGGATCTTGCTCGGTCAATGACCAACCGGAAGTCTGGCTATGTGTACGCAATGCCAATGATTTCGGGTTCTTAGCGCCGAAGCTCTTCACGATCTTCGCCCACAACATACGAGCCGCACGCATCTTGGCGATCTCCATGAAGTGATTCACGCCAATAGCCCAGAAGAAAGACAAACGAGGAGCGAACGCATCTACATCGATACCGGCATTGATACCGGCACGAAGATATTCCATACCATCGCACAACGTATAAGCCATCTCGATATCAGCCGTAGCACCAGCCTCCTGCATATGATAGCCGGAGATAGAGATAGAGTTGAACTTCGGCATCTTCTGAGAGGTGTACTCGAAGATATCGGCGATAATCTTCATAGAGAACTCAGGCGGGTAGATATAGGTATTACGCACCATGAACTCTTTCAAGATATCGTTCTGGATCGTACCGGCCATTTCCTCCAACTTAGCTCCTTGCTCCAAACCCGCATTGATATAGAATGCCAATACCGGAAGCACACCACCGTTCATGGTCATGGAAACAGACATCTTGTTCAAAGGAATACCATCAAACAACACTTTCATGTTCTCCAAGGAACAGATAGATACACCCGCTTTACCTACATCACCAACCACACGTTCGTTGTCAGCATCGTAACCACGGTGAGTCGGAAGGTCGAACGCAACGGACAAACCTTTCTGACCGGAAGCCAAATTACGACGATAGAAAGCGTTAGACTCCTCTGCGGTAGAGAAACCTGCGTACTGACGGATTGTCCAAGGACGCATAGCGTACATACCGCTGTACGGGCCACGTAGATAAGGAGGCAAACCGGAAGCATAGTTCAAGTGCTCCATACCCTCCAAGTCTTCTTTTGTATATACAGGTTTCACCTCGATATGCTCGGGTGTTTTCCAATTGGGCTCGATGCCATTGGCTTTTGCCCATTCGGCAGCGTTTGTAGCTGCGAATCCGGCATTCTTTATATCTATGTTTTTAAAATTTGGTCTCATAATTGTTTATACTTAAGCGATTCCTAATTTAGCGTTGAATGCTTTCAATGTCTCAAGCACATTGCTCTTTACATTTACGAACTGGTCGATACCTTGAGCCTTCAAGTCGTCTGCACAAGCCGGAGCTCCTGCTACAACGAATTCGGCACGTCCGGCCAAAGCCTTGTAAGCGGCAGGTGCGAATTCAGCATACTCGTCATCACTAGAACAAAGAACCACGATCTCGGCACCCGCCTTGACAGCAGCCTCAATACCAGCCTCAACCGTATCGAAGCCTAAGTTATCAATTATCTTATATCCGGCACAAGCGAAGAAGTTAGCGGAGAACTGTGAACGAGCCAAACGCATCGCCAAGTTTCCTATCGTCAACATGAATACCTTCGGAGTCTTGCCACTCTTCTCTGTCGCCATACGCAAAGCCTCAAACTCAGAAGCACCGCGAGAGAAATCAAGAGCCGGGATCGTTGCCTCTCCACAATGACCACCGCCACAACAGCAAGAACCTTTTTCCTGAATCTTATCGGCAGCTACTTCCGTGAAGTTAGGATACTGGTTAGAACCCAACAGGATCTCACGACGGGTAGCAACCGCTTTCTTACGAGCCACATTCGAAGCGTTAACAGCATTCTGGATCTCACCAGCATTCACCGCAACGGAAAATCCACCTTTTTCCTCAACCTCCAAGAACAACATCCAAGCTACATCGGCCAAGGAATTCGTCAATACCTCAACATAATAAGAACCAGCAGACGGGTCAACAACCTTATCCAAGTGACACTCTTCCTTCAATAATAATTGTTGGTTACGTGCGATACGCTCAGAGAAATCGTCCGGAGTCTGGTAAATCTTATCAAACGGGCGAACCGTGATAGAGTCTACACCGGCAAGAGCGGCAGACATAGCCTCCGTCTGAGAACGAAGCAAGTTTACGTGAGCATCGTAAACTGTCATGTTCCACTCTGAAGTCTGTGCATGAGCAACCATCTTGCAAGCGCATTCGCAGGCCGGCTTATAAGCGGCTACGATCTCGGCCCACAACCAACGAGCCGCACGGAACTTAGCGATTTCCATGAAGTAGTTAGAGCTGATACCGAAATTAAACTTGATCTTCTTGGCAACCTCGTCAGCAGTGAAACCAACCTCGGTAAGTTTAGCCATCAATTCGTTACCCCAAGCCAAGGCGTAACCTAATTCCTGAGAAATGTAAGCGCCAGCATTGTTGAAAAGGAACGCATTTACAGCCAATACACGGTAGTTAGGCAAAGCCTGTCCAGCTTTGAGCACAGCCGCGGCACCTTCTACCCACTCACTGTTTTCTTTACCTTTTACTAAAGGTTTCTTGAAAGCGTCATAGTTTACAGAACCGTAGCACTTCTCTGCGTCGACACCCTTACCTTTGAAGTAGTCAGCCAAGATGCCGATCAACTTCTCCGCTTTGCAGTTGCAAGTGTTGAAGTTCAATTCTACGGAAGCCGGACAAATACCTTCTAATAAAGTAGCGATGTTCTCCTCGTTTACCTCATCACCTTTGATGATGAAACCAAGAGAAGTAACACCTTTCGTCAAAAGGTCAAGTGCTTTCTCGTTAGCACCCTTGAAGCAGCAAACTTCAATGTTCTGGCGTACCTTCCAATCATTGTCTTTCTTCGTTCCGCGAACATAAGGGAATTCACCGGGAAGAGACTCTGTAGTCTTTAACCCCTCGATGTCTTCTGCACGATAGAAAGGATTTACATTAAACCCTTCGCCTGTCTTCCAAACAAGCTTTTTCTCAAACGGAACCCCTTTCAGGTCGGCCGTTATCTTCGCCATCCACTCTTCAGTAGACACAGGAGCGAATTCTGAGAAAAGTTTTTCTTTTAGTTCTGCCATAATATTAGTTGTTTATTAAACTGGTATTAGTAATGTTCACTATCAAATATTACAGTAGGCAAAGGTAGAATAAATAAACAGTATCAACAATGAAAAAGGCATGAAAAAGCAACACTGATTGAGTACTTTTGATGATTTGAATGTCACTTCATCCTTCTTTTTAATCAGAAAAGAGACGATACGCACACTTTTTTTCGTCGAATCTATTGCCTATTTCAAAAATATGCCTACCTTTGCAGTGTCAGAACAAAACAAAGTTGACAACTTTTGGTGGATTCGTCTAACGGTTAGGACACATGCCTCTCACGCATGCAATACGAGTTCGATTCTCGTATCCACTACAAGAAGGTAACAAAACATGAATCGGTGGATTCGTCTAACGGTTAGGACACATGCCTCTCACGCATGTAATACGAGTTCGATTCTCGTATCCACTACAAAAGCTCTCAATCTATTGGTTGGGAGTTTTTTTTTATATATCTTCGTTACCCAATAGTATCCTAAGTCTTTTATTATACATTTATTATATCATGAAAAGTAAAAAGACCGTCTTTCTGACCGGAGCCACCGGGACGATGGGGCATGCCGGATTGGTCGAGTTGTCCAAGCGGCTAGATCGTTTTAATATAACACTCTTGGTTCGTCCGAGCAAAATCAACAAAGAGAAATTGGCCGCCTATGAGACCGTGGCAGGGATCCGTATTGTTTGGGGAGACTTGACGAATTATCAAGATGTCTTAAATGGAGTAACGGGGGCGGACTACGTATTGCATGTAGGTGGAATGGTTTCCCCGGCAGCAGATTATTTCCCTAAAAAGACCTTGAAAGTAAACACCGCCGCCGCCCAATATATCGTGGATGCCGTAAAAGCACAACCAAACGCAGATCAGATCAAGGTAGTCTATATCGGCTCCGTGGCGCAAACCGGCCACCGTAACGCACCGGTTCATTGGGGACGTACGGGAGATCCGATCAATATAAGTGTCTATGATCATTATGCCATCTCTAAGACAATAGCCGAACGTATTTTCGTGGAGTCGGGTATTAAACATTGGGCGTGCCTTCGCCAAACCGGTATCTTATGCCCCGAATTATTATTCAAGGGTTCGGATCCAATCACATTCCACGTACCGCTAGATGGCGTGTTGGAATGGGCTACCGCCGAGGATTCCGGTCGCTTACTAGCGAATGTATGCGAGGAGGAGGTGCCGGATGAGTTTTGGAACCGTTTCTATAACATTAGTAGCGGCCCGTCTTTCCGCCTGACGAATTATGAGTTTGAAAGTAAATTGCTAAAAGCGATTGGCTGTCCCGCCCCAGAGAAAATATTCGAACCGAACTGGTTCGCTATCCGTAATTTCCACGGACAATGGTATACCGATTCCGACCTATTGGAAGGATATCTGCATTTCCGCGGTAACCAAACTTGCGACGATTATTTCAAATGGATGGCCAGCCAAGTCCCTTGGTATTTCCACCTGGCAAAGATCGTCCCTCCTATCTTCATAAAACTGGGTATGGGAGCCATCGCTAAAAAGCCGGGACTGGGAACCCGTAACTGGATCAAGAACAGACACCAAGATCGTATATCCGCATATTTTGGCTCGTATGAGGATTGGCAAGCAATCCCCGGTTGGGATAAGATCCGGACAGAACGCCCCTCCGAAACACCCGTCTTTCTGGATCATGGTTATGATGAAAGTAAGCCCAAATCGGAATGGGATATCGAGGATATGCGTAAAGCCGCGGAATTCAGGGGAGGAAAATGCTTGTCACCGGCCATGACAAAAGGAGATTTATCGACTCCTCTCGATTGGGAATGCCAATTCGGTCACCATTTTAAGGCCTCTCCCACATTAGTATTATTAGGAGGTCATTGGTGCCCGGAGTGTTTACCTCTCCCTTGGAATTACGACGAGATCGCTAAAGGAAATCCGTTCTTTGCCCAAGTATGGTATCCATTCCACGATAAAAAGGAACACAATGTATATGATGAATCCATATTCGCTGACTTCAAGGAATAAAATTCAACGCATCAAGAGATTTTGTCTTTTAGATTATTTATCTTAACGCAACATACTTTTACCGGATATTATCTGTTATATACAATATAAGCACTATATACCATAAACATAAAAACAGATTTTATCATGACAAAAGGATCGATCGGATTAAATGCAGGAGCTATCTGGAATTTACTTTCAGATGGCCAACATTGGAGTTTTGAGGCGTTGAGGGCAAAATCCGCTCTAACAGATGCGGATCTATGGTCCGCTATCGGTTGGCTCGCTAGAGAAAATAAGATTGAAATTGATAACACTAGCAGCCATCCTATCTTCTGTCCGGGTACCAACTTTTATTTTTAAATGACATTATGATATTTCATTGCGAAGGATTTCACTTTCTTCGCAATGAAATCTTCAAGGATGATTTGTTCCGGGGACTACAGGAAATCGAGATGACACTCGCATATCAATAGAGTAACATTACTGCAACTGGTCTTGCAGTACTTCTGCAAGGTTCGTGCAGTGTTACTGCAAGGCCGTCGCGGTATTACTGCACGGCGGTTGCAGTAAATCATCCAATCATGAAGTCCTGTGGAAATCCTATCATTTAAATAACTGCCGGACGACAACGCTATCCCCATCATTTGGGGCGGGCTCTATATTCAATAAGCGCGCAATCATCAAATAAAGGTTCACGTTCGCCATTTGCGGAACCTCTACATGTTTCTTGAACGAGGGACCTGCCGCATAAAATATAGCCTCCATCTCCGGCGTAAAATTATCGTAACCATGTGTCGCCGCATAATGGGGAGATGATTTCTCACGGAATTGCACATACGTTCCAATATGTGGAAAAACAACTAAATCACTAACGCGAGGATTCTTTCCGTAAACAAATTTCTCAGGGATCTCGTTTTTCTTCCATACAGTTATATTCGGCACTTTCTGTAAAATCGCATAGGCAGTATCCACATAGGTTTTCTTTGGATATAATAATGTAGGAACGCCATCAAAAACATAATCGAAACTATCATGGGGTAGATAATCATTCAAATTCACATATTTCTCAGGATAATAAGTGGCCATTCCATGATCCGAAAGAACGATAAAATCGATCTTATCGAAAATATCCAACTTACGGGCTTCAGTGAAAAAACGATCCAAGACTTTATCCAAGTTCTCCACGACATCCAAGGTTGCTGAAGAATCAGGGGTAGCGGAATGGCCTATCGCGTCCGGCTCTTCCATATACCACATAATCAAATGAGGACGTATATCTTCCGGCAACTTCAGCCAAGAGATCACGGAATCAGCACGATCTGAAAAAGAAACCGATTTATCAAACGGCTTCCATATTGAAGGCTGCCCACTCGCCAAAGGCACCTCACTACCTACCCAATAGAACGAAGCGGTACGAACCCCTTGGCGCTCCGCCGTATTCCAAATAGGTTCTCCACCATAAAATTGCGGATCAAGATTTCCCATTCGATATGAACTATCAAGCTCCGCGTCATAAAAGAAATTATTTACCAAACCATGATGATCCGGGTGTAATCCGGTAGCCATGCTATAATGATTCGGGAAAGTTACACTGGGATAACACGGGCGAAACGTGGAGCGAACCCCTACATTCGCCAAAGAATCCAACGTCGGAGTATGAGCACGTGAGGGATAATCAGAGCGGAAACCGTCCATTGATAAAACTACGACATAATGATCCGATTGTTTTTTCGTTTGGCAACCGGTAAAAGCCAATAAACAAACACAAAAGAAACTAACGAGTAAGAACTCAATACGATTATTCCACATATCATTAAATTAAAAAAGAGGTCCACAAAGATAGTGAACCTCTTCTAATCATTAAACTTTAATTTAATGAAAGATTTTTCTCTTAGAAGATATACCGAAAACTATATATTTTTCCCGCCTTTTCTATTTCATCATATATCCTCTCCTCCTCGCAACGCATCCGCTATATCTTGATGCCGCTGGGCTAATTCGTCCTCTCCGATCGCCCGGAAACCCTCCGCCAGATATTCGTGGGAAGCCGCATGTTTAGGTTTAATACTTACCGCCTGCTGGAAATCCAGAATCGCTTCATCGTAATATTTGAGCTTCAATAAGCATTTTCCACGATTATAGCGGGCCTTAAAAGATTTCGGACTTAATTTTACCGCCTTGTTTAAACAAACCTGGGCATCATAATCCTCGCCTATATCCAATAAAGTAACCCCTTTGCGTACCCAAGCTTCCACATAATTCGGATTCAAATTCAAGGCTTTATCAAAACATCGGATAGCGGCATTCGCGTCATGTGCCTTCGTTATGCACTCGTTGCCCATCAAGTAATATTCATGCGCATACTCTTTCTGGGTCTCACGAAGCGAATGCAACTCCTCCCTCAAAGCCTTAATCTGCGCCTTTTGGCTGTTCAACGTTTGCAACTTCAAACGAAGCAGCCGTTGCACCATCGGATTATCCAATTCATTCCGTTTAGAAACGGCGGCGGCAAAAGCCTCGACCGCCTCTTTCATATTACCCTGCCGAAAACCCTGAGCCGCCCGGCCATATTGCAGTTCCGCCTCACTTTCCTTGAGGCTTTTCTCTATTAACGCTTGGTTGTTGAATATTTGGCTGAATTCTACGATCTCTTTCCGGATAAAGATATCCCGGGAAGAGATCTTGCTTTTTAGTACCAAGCCTTCCAATGAAGTACAACGGCTCAACGCCACATAGGTTTGTCCCCCAGCAAATACCCCCCCGGTCAAATCAACTACCACCCGGCTAAAAGTCAAGCCTTGACTCTTATGCACCGTGATCGCCCAAGCTAAACGAATCGGCAATTGTTCGAACGTACCGACAATCTCTTCCTCGATCCGTTTCTCTTTCTCGTTATATTTGTATTTATAATTCCGCCATGAGGTAGGTTCAACCAAATGCTCTACACCGCTCTCCAGCAAGACATAAACATTTCCATTCTCATCGATACCCGATACCATACCGATCGTCCCGTTTACCCAACGACGCTCATAATCATTATCGATAAAAATAACCTGCGCCTGTTCCTTGATGGATAAATTCAGCTGGGTAGGTAGTGAGGATTCAGGAAAATCCCCCTCGATCTTTCCCACGGAGACGTACTCTTCTCCGGGAAGCTCGGCCAACTTCTTCTCATTGATAAAATCAACCTGATCCCGGCGAGTGGCCAACGTGATATACATATCCTCATTCTGAGGCTCGAAAGACGGGAAGCAACGTGCGTTCAACGTATCCAACTCCTGTTTCCTAGCGGCATTATTACGAATCCGATCCAATACATTGATAAAAACAGTGTCGGTCTGGCGATACACCTTTTGCAACTCGATCGGCACCAGATTGATATCCTTAAACACACGAGCCGAGAAAAAGAAAGGGCTGGCGTAGAACAAGCTTAAAATCTCTTTTTGGTCCGACGGAACAACCGGTTCCAACTGGAAAACATCTCCCACGAACAATAGCTGTTTTCCTCCAAAAGGCAATCGCATATTACCGGAATAGACCCTCAAAATACGATCTACACAATCAATAATATCCGCCCTCACCATCGATATCTCATCAATGATGATCAAGTCGACCTCTGCGATAATTTTCCGTTTATCCTTCGGATACTTGAAAAACTCAAAGATACGACCATGAGACAAACTTAAATCCGGATCATCCGGCAACATCGGCCGGAAAGGAAGCTTGAAAAAGGAATGCAAGGTAACACCGCCCGCATTTATGGCCGCTATTCCGGTAGGAGCCAGCACCACATACTTTTTCTTCGTATGATTGCAAATATACTTCAAAAAAGTAGACTTGCCAGTCCCTGCTTTCCCTGTCAGGAAAACAGATTGGCGAGTGTGGGAGATCAGTTGCAAGGCATCCTGAAACTCCTTATTGTTTGTGTCTAACTGAAAGTCCAAGTATGTAATTTTTAGATGAGACAAAGCTATGAAAATATTTACAGATCACTCTAATTATATCCCTCAAAATATTTGGAAGTCTCCATAAAAATCACTTATTTTGTGATATCAAATTTATATCATATATAAATCATCATGAAAGCAACCGAAAAGACATTCAACGGACTGAGAATCTCGGGGTTTATTGTTCTTTTTCTCCTATTGGCTCTATCAAGTCCCTGCTGCTATTTAATCGCAGGCACCAACGAGACTTGGAGCGTAATCACCGGCATCGTCGGACTCTGCCTGTTAGTGGTTTGTTTATTGGGATTCATGGAAGTCGAGCCCAACAATGCCCGAGTAATGCTCTTTTTCGGAAAATATAAAGGGACAATTACTGATAACGGATTTTTCTGGGTCAATCCACTTTACAGCAAAAAGAAAATCACGTTACGTGCCCGTAACTTAGATGTCCCTCCCATCAAGGTTAACGATAAGGTTGGTAATCCGGTTATGATCGGAGCCGTGATGGTTAGCAACCTGTCGTAAATACCTGGACCCTATATCATTAATATAAGGATTTAATATTAATACTAGTATATGGCCAAAAAAGATAATACTGTCAAAAGCTTCATCCTTCGGGTGGACGCTGATATGATGGAAGCTATCGAAGCTTGGGCTGCGGACGAATTTCGCAGCACAAATGGCCAAATCCAGTACATTCTGGACCAAGCCTTACGAAAGGCAGGACGGTTGAAAAAGAAGAGACTGCCCCGGCCACAAAACGACGACAAGTCATAAAAAAAGCCTGATCTTTCGATCAGGCTTTTTTATTAACGGCTAATGAACAGCCAAGCATCTTTATACTTTTCTATTTTTCGAAGTGTCGCCATGTAGCTCTCGGCATCTGCCCGGTTATTAAACTTATCCGCATAAATACGATATTTACCATCACGAACCACCTTGCTTACATTCTTACATTGCGTGCGGTCTACACCGGATATATACTCATTCGCCTGCTCCTCTGTCGGGAAACTCGCTATTACGATATGATACATCTTTTTCGTTGCCACGAGTTCCGCTTTCGGAGCGGGGACAGCGACTTCTTTCCTTACCTCAGGGACAGAAGGCGTTTTGGCAATCTCAGTCTCCTTAGTCGCTTCTATTTTGGGAGTTACCTCCGCCACCATCTCGTCCACTTGAGATATTTGAATTTCCTCCGGCTGAGAAATCGGTTCCTCGAACCTATAATTTATCATCTCCGTAGGAACAAAACTAGCTGTATAAGCGGACAGGTTTACTTCTTTCACCGGAGTTGAAACCACAAAGAATAATGCGACAGCAGCAACTGACGCCACGACAACCCGGATCAACTTACGACTAACCGGGATATAGAACACATCTTTCTTTTTCTTACCCGCAAGTAAAGCAACCTCTTCCCGCTCTTCCTCCAACGATCGCAAAACCGGAAAATGAAACGATGATAAACCATACGAATTCGCATTGAATACCCCAGAATCGCCCGGCGTAAAAATGGTCTGCCCTTCCTCTCCTATAGAGAAAGTCCCGATTCGCCCCAATGTTATCCGCTTGTCTTGTTCCAAAGAAACATTCAAAGCCTCAATATCCTCTTCCAACATCAACTGAGCTTTCCGGTAATCAACGCCATACGTCTGCATATATGACTCGGAGAGCAAGCCGTCTGTATGCTGTAGCGTGACATTGAACATAACCTCTTTACGCATCGGCCGGAACAAATGTTTCTCTTCCTGATACGTCGCAGGCAAAGTTTGCAGCACGAAACCACCAAACTTCGGCAAGATCACACAATCGTGCGTCAGCAACAAGCGTTCAATATGTGTTATTATCCTTAACATAGAGACAAAGGTAAATATCTTTATAGAAATAACAAAAAAAGAGCACTTTTTTCCTTTGAAATGACCCGGAAAATTATATGTATGACATTCTCATTTCAAAATCCACATGACACCCATATAGTCATCCGACCCTCCATACTGGTCGCTAATTGATTTTGAGACATTATCCATATTGTAATCCAACTCTTCTGATGGATACATCCATCTTAACGGCATTTTATCAGAAGGCATATTCCTATTCGATTTCGGATTGATCGGAATATTTGGTACACCTGTCCTACGATATTCAAAGAAAGCATTGTAAGGTGTTTGAAGGAACGTCAATATGTACTTTTGCCAAATAATCTGACTCAACTGTTCTTGAAAATCACTAGCGAACTTAACGCCTTGGTTTCCGAGATATTCTTGAATATAGGCATCTGTTATTTTTCGATTATGATGGAACATAACATCATCGGGGGTATTATCCGCCACAAACCGCATTGAAGAACGAACGCCTTCCTCATAATACTCTTTGGGACTTTTTGAGATAAAACCTCTCAGAGCCATCTCAGCCAATATAAAATTTTGTTCTTGATAACTCAAGAAAAATACAGGCTCGCCCTCCGGCAGTTCCTCGTAGCGATCGTTTATTTGAGAAACAGTTCCCCCACTCACAAAAGTCAAGATCTCAGACTGAGGTAAGGTCGGGTCTACTCCACCATAAGCATCCCATTCCGAGGGATCCAACTTGGCTTCTTCTGAGCTCGGTGTCGGTTTCGCATAATAAAATAAACGATAATCTTTCAAGGCTTTCAATTTATCAACAAAAAGATTAGTCATCCTGTCATTATTCACAAAACTATTAATTTCCTTAAAATAAGGATATTTCTGTCCAGCCTTATTAGAGTACACAACTTGGAAATTATCCGCAATCGACTCAAAAACAGGTCTGTTATTGATAATCTCATTGATTCTTTCCCGAACCTTTAAATCCGGATCATCGACCTTTTTATACAGATTAAGAAGCAACTTCAATTGCATAACATTCACAGCCTTACGCCATTTCGTCACATCCCCTCCATAAATATAATCACCCTCAAAATTAGTACCAGCACTAAAGAGACGGTCCGCCTCATCCAATTCATTCAATAACCCGAGAAAAACATCTTTTTGAGAGTCATATTTCGGGAAATACACCTCTTCATCCTCAGCTCTTAAAGCTTCAGAATAAGGTATGTCTCCCACTTGCATTGTCAAATTGAAGAAAAAGAAAACTCGTACGAAATGAGACAATGCCATATAAGAGTTTTTCAACTCATCAGTCGTCGCAAAATCAACCATCTTCGAGGCATTCCGCAAATCTCTCAAAGCATCATAATTCGCTCCTCCCAATAAGTTGAAAGCTATATCTATATCATTAGCCTCTGTCCACGACAAATATTTAGCTAACAATTCATCTCGGATAAAACCTTTTCCATCTCCATTTGCGTAAGTGGTAATATCACGTAACAATTCTGTAGCCAACATCGCAGATGTTACCGTATTGGTTGAGTTTGGGTTCGTATTTACACTTTCGAAATCGTCACATCCTATCATACCCAACAAAACCAGTCCGCATATCAATATATTTTTAATTTTCATACGTTTAGCTTTTAAAATTCAACTTTCAAGTTTACACCTACATACCTTATAGATGGAGAAGATATATCCTCGCCCTCAATATCCTCAAAGCCATCCGGATCAGAGAATCTAAAATCTTTGGTCAACACAAATAAGTTCTGTCCGATAAAGCCTACATAACAGCTATTCATACTTAACTTACTAATAAACTTCTTCGGCAAATTATATCCGATTGACATTTCCCTCAATTTCAAGAACGTTTTTTTCTGAACTAATTTATCTGGATTATTATGGCTGCTTCTTACAAAATCCTCATAAGAAGTCTCGATATCATTCGGAGCGAATACCCGCGTATCTGATGTAATCCTGCCATATTGATCATATTTGACCTCGCCTGATACAATCTTGACACCTTCACCCACATAATTTTTCTTGCCATTCACCACCTCATCATATCTCCATTGATTGTCCGTATCCGGATGAGCGCCGGTTTCCAACATGTGGAATTCCGTATTCGACCATGATTTTCCACCAATACGGCCATCAAAATTGAGTGTCAGCGTAAAGTTCTTATACTTGAATACATTCGCTAGACCATACTCTAAATCAGGATCCGTATAACCTATCAAAGAGCTATATTGGCTCCTAGACATCAAGCCATTGGTATTAATAATATAATTACCATCCGGATCTTTGTCATAACCTTTATATGAATAAGAATCCGTACGAGCACCCACGTATGTCCACAAATTATCCGGGCTGAAATTCTTATCTAATTTAGCGTAATATCTCTTACTCGTTGAAAGATTCAACGACACATCCCATGAGAAATCACGAACTTGCACAGGAGTAGCGTCAATAGAAATCTCCACTCCACGACGAACGTATTCTTCGTCAATATTCATCAATCTTGATTTATATCCCGTAGAGGAAGATATCCTTTGACTGATCGTATTATTATAAGTTAACTTATTGAAATAGCTCACATCTAATTTCAAGCGATGTCCTTGCAAGAAATGAATACCTGTACCTATTTCCCATGTACGATTCGTGATAGGCTTCACGTCGCCACGCAAATAATCCGGATAACTAGCCGTATTCAAGCCATCCCAAACATTCTGTTTAATCGTATAGGCCCGATCTAAATCATAAATAGCTAAATCGGTTTTAGAGACAGTCCACGATCCTCTCAATTTCCAGAAGGGTATCCAATCCGGCAAGCTTATTATATTAGAAGGAATAACACTCACTCCCACGGAAGGATAAAAATATGATTTATCATTTGAAGGCAAAGTAGAAGACCAGTCATTACGCCCTGTAGCCTCCAGATAATAAGTATCCTTATACCCCAATGTCAACGTGCCGAACAGACTATTCACTTTTTTCGTCTTAGTCTCCGCATCCACGATCGGACTTTCTACGGAAGCTTTTATCGAATAAAAACCGGGAACGGACAAACCATTCTTCGTGGAAGCTTCCAAATTCTTTGTTTTCGTATAATAAAGAGAACCTCCCAACAAACCGTCAACACTAAAATCACTCAGCGTCTTATTAAACAGCAAAAAGAAATCATAATTCATAGTAAAACCGGTCTTCTTACCCTCTTTATAATAACCCAGCGCTCCATCTTCCCAGCCACCACGGCCTTTAGAGATCGTTCCCACAGAAGAACGAGTCACATTATTATTCGCATAAGCGACTCCTCCCGCACGCAGTTGCAATTTCATCCAAGGGAGTATCTCGTACTTAAAAGACAATGAACCATTCGTCGTAAAATTATTTATCGACTTAATCTTCTCATAAGCCTCAAAATAAGGATTATCATACCAATCCGTATAATGCCAATTTTGCTTTTCATTTGGAACAAGCCAATAATCCTTGTAATCCCGCAGATCATACTCCGGACCCGTCCATAATAAAATATTATACATATATCCGGTACCATATCCATACCCAGCCGTATTCGGCGCAGATTCCTGCGTAAAGTTCATACTACCTTCCACGCTCGCCTTATTGCCTAGTTTCAGCTCTCCACCAATATTATACCAGAATTTATTCTTATGTGAATTCGGATATTGATTCTTATCATACAAATAAGACAAAGAAGTGCGGATACTTCCATTCTTACCAGAAGATGATACACTGACCGTAGTATTACTGATCATACTAAACTCCAAGAAATTCTTAAAATTATTCTTACCCCTTGAAGTCAACTCCATTTCCCGATACTCTTTCTTAATAGGATCCCATTGCGTATAAACACGACCAATATCCAACTTATCGCCCCAGACATAATCTATATTATCAAACTTACCTCCAGACCCGGCGCTATAAGCCGTCTGCACCTCCGGTATTTTTAACTGTCCGGCATTAAACATATTACTGGTATTTACCTCAATAGAAAAGCCCTTATCACCCCCTTTCTTGGTGGTAATCATGATCGCTCCATTACCACCTCGGGAACCATACAACGCAGAGGCCGTAGCCCCTTTCAACACAGTGATATTCTCAATCACATCCTGGTTGAAATCACTAAACGCTTGATTTGTAGGAACGCCATCCACGACGACCAAAGGCTCCTCTCCACGTAATTTTATCTTAGGAGCAACCCCAAATTCCGTAGAATTATACACTCGCATGCCCGAGATCCTACCACTTAAACTCGTCGCGATATTCACGCCCTTAACTTTCTCCAATTCATCCCCCTTGAACTTTTGAGTAGCATAGCCTAACGCTTTCTCTGAACGAGTAATACCCAAAGCAGTAACGACAACTTCCTCCAAGGCCTTCGAATCTTCATCAAGCACTATTTGGAGAACTTTTTTATCCCCAACAGGAACCTCTTTTTCTTGAAAACCGACATAAGATACCACTAACACATTCCCAGCGGAAACATCCAAGGAAAAGTTTCCCTCCAAATCACTAATAGTGCCGTTAGTCGTCCCTTTTTCTACTACATTCGCACCAATCACGGGATCCCCATGATCATCTTTCACGACACCTGTTATTTTTACCTTTTTCGTCTGTTGACTAGCAATCGGCAAATCCTCTTTTTTCGTGTCTCGGCGTACGATTATTTGACGATTATTAATAATATACTCAATATCCGTTCCGCTGAATAATTTATCTAATATTATCTCTACAGACTGATCCCGGATATCCAAATTAACTTTCCTATGCAAATCAATGTTAGAACCATGATACACAAAAATAAACTCACTATTTTTCTCAATGTAGTCAAATACATCTTCTACCGTACGATCATTCACTTGAATACTTAACATAGTCTGCTGCTCATATAGGGAAGACGCATATATCGCAGATCCTCCAAAACTTACCAGACATAAGGCTAAACCAAGACTTTTGAGAAAATGATTTGATTCTCGGCAGAAATCTTCTTTTTTCTTCATACCTTTGTAATGTTTTTTCTTTAGTACGTAATTATTGATTAAACAAAACTCTTGAGCCGGAAGATATGACCGTACCTTCTGGCTCTCTTGTAAATGCAAACACGCTTACAGATCATTCCTTTCCCATAGGCAAATTATTTTAATAAAATTATATTATTCTCTCCGTTTCTCTCCTGGCGCAGAAAAAGAGATTGACAAATAATCTCAACAACTTCCTCCAAGCTCTCCCTCAGGTCCAATTTTCCAGAAATAGGTATTTCACCTATCTCTTTGCCAAATAAAATAGTCCGGCCATAATAACGAGACAACCGATTCAAGACCTCTCCAACCTTACGATCATTTAACAGCATCAAGTTATCTTTCCAACAAATATGTTCAAAGGCATCTACCTTTTTGATCGATATTTCTTTACCCTTTAACTCAAGCATATCATCAGGATTCAGCACATTCTTACCATTATCGCCATTTTTCACCTCGACCCGTCCTTCCACTAATACAACGGAAGCCGCAGGTTCATCCCGATAAGCACACACATTGAATCGAGTGCCAAGCACTTTTACCTCGATCGTACTCGTTTTAACAATAAAAGGGCGAGAAGGGTCCGCAGCAACTTCCAAATAGACCTCTCCATCCACTAATATCTCCCGCTTATCTTTAGCAAAAACCGTAGGAAAAACCACCCGGGTCTCTGCATTAATATACATTTTAGTACCATCTGAAAATACGATATTCGCACGCCGTCCTTTCGGTACTATTATTTGATCTGGCTCATTAATTTTAGTTTCTTGCTCACTCTTTTTTATTTGGTGTTCCTCTACATTTGATTTGCCTACCGTATCATAAATGACCGTAGCTTCATCTTTCAGTTGAACCCAACCTTGATCCTTCACCAAGACAATCTCATCCCCCGGCAAGGCGCCAACATTCTTTTCCTCCAACAAGGCCAAAGGCAATGAAGATTTATCATGCCCCATCATCCAAAAATAACATCCCACGGCAAGAAGCAACATGACGGCGGCCGCTACGGAAGAAACAAGAGAGCGTATACGTAAAACAGAGGTCTTACGGGGAGCAGCATCCAAACGTTCCTCCAGCTTCTGCCAAGAAGAAAGTGCCAGTCGCAAATCCACTCGCTCCTCTTCACGAACTTTACGCAACAAATCTTCTCCGGCTTGCCGAAATGAATCCTTCTCAACTATGTCCTGTTTCTTATTCACGAGATACCTTTTTGCTCTTATTACGGATGGAATTCGTTTTGGTACTCACTTTTTACCGGGAAAAATAGCGAATCCGCCATTTTTTTCATTCTTATAACCTATTTTGCCACACCGATGGCACGGCTGTGCCACCTTGATGGCACAACTATGCCACACCGATGGCACAGCTTTGCCACTTGGATGGCACAACTGCGACATAGAGAGTCTAAGAATACATCAAAGCTCCAACGAGAACCACCGCCTTAACTTACGGAGTGTTCTAGACAATAAATTTTTACTGGATTGGTAATTTATACCTAAAATACCTGCTATCTCATTATGCCCCAATTCATTTACATAATAAAGATAAATGATCTCTCGCTGATGGGGAGAAAGTTTTGTCAAGGCTTTCATCAAAAGTTTAACCCGATCGTCCGCATCAGTCGTGTCCAATGCGATACGGGAGAATAACTCATCCACTTGAAACACGTCCTCATATAAGGAGACATCCTCCATTTTCCTGTTTTTCTCGATCGTATCATACAGCTTATGTCTTAAAGCCTTAAGCAGATATCCTCTGACATTCGCCGTCGGAGAGAGGGAGGTATGGTTTTGAATCAAATTGATAAAAATATCCTGTACGCAATCTTCCACCAAGTTCTTGTCGGGAAGTAACTTGATTCCATAATTGCGCAGCAATGCGTAAAATCGGCAATAAAGCTCACGGAAGGCTTCCTTATCTCCCTTCAGACACGATTCCCATAGCTTCTCATCGGATATTTCCATATAGATCATGTAGACAATAACTCCCACAGATTTGGCGCAAACATACAAAAAAACATTCAATTTCAGTTAAGGGCAATAAAAAATTACAAAAAAGCACGTACATAATACCCAATGAGCAACGTACGTGTTTCTACCAATCTTGTGCAAGGCAATTACAGATTGATTATCTGCAAAGTTTCCCCTTTTGTATTCAAGGCTTTCAGTGTCAAAACTTTCCCTTTTTTCGACAAGATCATAATGGTAGCGTTCTCCGGTCGATTCCCCCCTCCTATCACAACGGGGAAATTATTTCCTACGGAACCTTTTGGCCAATAAGCGAAACGATGTGTATGCGCATTTATACTTACATCGAACGGAGCTTTAGCCAGCAAGCCTCCCCACAAGTCCAAACAAGGAAGATAGTTTTTCTCAGACATACCATAAAGAGGGATATGATGTATCAAGACCTTCTTTGCCGCTTTTTTATAAGCTTTTCCTGATAGCTCAGCTTTTAAAAAACCAATCTGCTCCATACGTAAACTCGCAAAATCATTCAAATCATAATATACCCAAGTTGAATCAGGCTTATCCTCACCACAGTCCAAGATAACGAAACGAGTATCCCCCCAGTTGAAAGCTCCATATGTTTTATCACCAACGTAATCAAAAAGCTCTCTTAACTGTATCGAGTAAGCATTTCGTATTTCATGATTTCCCCGCAAATAAAAAACAGGAACATTTTCCGCCTTGACCTTACTATTCATATAAGAAAGAAAATGAACTACTTCCGATTCGTTTCTAGGATCATCTATACAATCCCCATTAAACATTACAAAATCGTAATCAATCCCTTCTACTTGATCTGCCAACAAGTCTAACACCTCGTTTTTCTTATGCAAGTCATTAAATATCAAAGCCGTAAAATCCGTCTCCACCGAAGCAGGTATCGTAAATGAATAAATATCTGAATAAGCGGTTTCGCCAAATTCTTTCTTATAAGCCTCATATAGTGTTATTTCACGGGAACATACCCGATAATAATAAGTTTCTCCCGGTTTAAGACCTGTCAAGCGAACCTTATGATGCTTGTTGTTGCAAATAACCTGTTCGTCAACGATCGTCTCCGCACGTTCTCCCAGATTATGATCCGTACCATACTCCACCCAGCTATGTACAGGCACATTCGTAAACCAAGAGACCGTAATCCCATTCGACACCGGATTCTGCAAATAAGGTTTTGTCCGGAAAATATCAGCCACATCCGCTTTCAATCGCACATCTACGAAAAGAGGCAAATGATCCGAAGCGACCGATTCGTCATAAAGCACCTGACGACGTAAAACAGAATATTGATTTCCATTATCAAATCCATAAATAAAATCGATACAACGGTTCGGACTCTGGCCCGGAATCGTGTTATCCTTGTAATTGTTCAATGGCATAAACTTCTCTTGCAAGGCACTTTGAGTAGGAGAACCTTGGATAGAGTTCATATCTCCCGCCAAGAATAAAGGTTTACGTATATCTTTCAACGCATCAAGAATAATCGGAACCGATAGCACCTGATCCTCCTTCGTCAATGAAAAATGCGAACAACACATCACATATTCCTTAAACTCCGCCACCAACAACAAACGCCGCTCTTCCCGGCCGGGAAGGGGCAACATCCAATAGCTCAAAGGTTTCTCCTTCGACAAGATACCAATACCATACTTTCCTCTTTGGTAATCGATCGAAGGCCCATAAGTATAATACATTCGAGTACGATCCGCCAACTCTTTCAGTGCGAAACACCATTACTCCGAACCGACGCACTATCCAACTCCTGCACAGCTATCACATCCGGATCTACCCGGTTCATGATATCCGCCACACGCTGATAATCCACCACTTCATCCATACCCCGGCAATTCCGCACATTATAAGACATCACACGAAGAGCATTCTCCTCCTTTGACTCAATGGTCGTCTTCTGTGCGCTTAACGTAAACAAACAACTCACCCATAAACAGGCTGCAAACACTACTGACCTTTTCATATTATATCCTTTTTTAACGGGTTGTATTTTTACAACCCGTTTTCCATTCCTCCAATCATATACCATCATTCCAACCTGGATTCTGTGTCAAGTTCGTATTCAGCAAACGTTCCTGGATAGGTATCGGATATAGATAATCCTTTTTCTCATCCCAAGTCTTCTTGATATGAGGATTCACCACAATACATCCATGATTTCCATGTTCCAACGTAACATCACTATTCAGTTTCAGATACTGGATTCCTTTTCCTCCTAAATCAGGTTTCTCATTTTCATAGATACAGACATCAATATTGCCATCTCCATCCAAATCAAAAGAACCGATATTCGGGAAATACATACCCTTAAACTGCTCCGTAAAAGTAGCACCCTCTTTCCAGCGCATCATATCATCCCAACGGAAGCTCTCCATCACCAGCTCAATCCTACGCTCCCGACGGATCTCCAAGATCACCCCCTTGTTACCACCGTTTACATGCGGATATTGTTTTTCCAAATAAGGATCCGGGGTTGCGTTAGCCTCCGCCATATTGATAGAAGGCATATCTACCCGATCTCTAAGCAGCTTAACCGACTTATCCAAATCGGCTTGTGTCAATGTACCTAGCTCAGCCTTTGCTTCCGCATAAATCAACAAAGCTTCCGCAAAACGAAACAAAGGCATATCATTTATATCCTTGTTATTCGTATCCCACTTACGTTCCGTCACGAATTTAATCATCTGATATCCGGTCACGGTTGATCCAAACTCCTGCACCAGAGTTTCGTTCTCCCCAATTCGGGTATATCCCGGCGTACGTACCGTCTGGCTTAAACGAGGATCTCTACCTTTCATCTCTTCCGTAAAAAACATCGTATCATAGCCCAGTTGATCCGTAAAACGTTTTCCGTCACGCATCAAATAACTGTTTACGAGTCGTTTCTCCAAACCCGGACGACCGAAAGAGGCAGTCATTGTATAATAATTGAGATTATGATACACCTGGAACTCATCGTTATATCCACGAGCAAGGATCACCTCATCCTTAATCGCCTCGTGCGAAGCAAAAAAGTTCAGATAATCGCTTTCTGGTTTTCCCGTACTATAAATCTTATACCCGCTCTTTGTCATCAACTCGTCCGCAGCACTCACCGCCTCATTCAGAAAACGCTCATAATCCGGCAAATTAAACTCATCGTGATATTTCCGGAAAGTACCCTCATACAAACAGATACGTGCCTTCAACGCCAAAGCCGTCCAATGCGTAACCTCATTAACCTTTTTCTCCTCAGGCAAATAGGCAATCGCATTATCAATATCGGCCAAAATATGATCCAGTACCTCCGTACGAGATGTACGCGACATCATCAAGCTCTCCTCATCCTTATCATTTAGGGCATGTTCATACCAAGGTACATCGCCAAAACGTTTCACCTTGTCAAAATAGAAGTAGGCCCTGAAAAAACGGGCCAAAGCATCATAACGAAGTCTAGCGGCCTCATCTACACATTTGGAGGAGTTATCCAAATAGAAATTTATATTCCTTAATTCCTCCCATGTCCACCCTCCATCATTAGTCGGTACGATCCGAGTCCCGCAGATTTCATCAGCCAAATCCATCTTGATAATATTATCTACCGCCTCACCATAAATATCACTAGCACTGGGCAATGCGTCATAAAAAGAATTAGAATAAAGCCGCAAATCGTTTTCCGTATCAAAAAAGGTATCTGGAGAAACAGCATCTAACGGATACTTATCCATATCACAAGCCATCAAGCTAAGCCCTATCGTTATTATATAAAGTAATCTCTTCATTTCGAATAAGTCTTTAATTTGTTAAGTAGTTATTCATAATTATTTCACCTATGTCGAAATTACATTATCTTTGC
>ERZ778495.392-NODE-392-length-42887-cov-6.152806_pt1 | contig 42887 bp, 76 predicted proteins | sample MGYA00433100_ERZ778495 | MGnify/ENA primary metagenome ERZ778495 (study PRJEB29527, sample SAMN07138962) | mouse gut metagenome | material: feces | host: mouse | place: China:Nanjing | collected 2016-01-25 ...
GGCCGGGGCAACTCGGCCCTATATAATTTTACGAAAAATCGTAGACCTTTATAAACCCGTGTCTACAAAAATCGCTATTCTAAAATAAAAATCAAAAAATAAGAACCATGTCAAAAATCGAAATGAAACCAGCTATGTCAATGGATGAAATGTCCGAGGCATACGCTCAGGACAATCCGGGATTCATCCCAAATCGAAATGCCGTTGGTCGATATGCCCGTAAACAAGGGTATCGTCTGGCTTGGCAAAAAATCAAAGGTGTCAAACGATATTTCTATGTGAGAAACGATGGCTAAAATTCCAACCTATACGACAGTCTACAACTGTTTCCCGGAACTTGTACCCAAGCCCCACCGAGACGTTGTATTCTTCGTCCTACAAAAATCTTTAACGCAATGGCGAAAGAATGGGAGATTCAGTTTCCATGTATCGTCTCGTGAAATAACTCGTAAACACAACCTCGACCGACGCACTGCAAAAAAATCACTTGATTGGATGCAAGAAATCGGACTCGCTACTTTCTCCGATTCAGTCTGTGAAATGAACATGGCCCTATGGATTGGTGCCGCACAAGCATATTGCGAACTGGGAGATGATCAGCAAGAAGATTTTGCTCAGGCTTTCATAACTGGCGACATTGAGACAATGCGTGAACTCGGTTTTAATGATGGCTTGAACGTGGAGTCAGAACTTCAGCAAATGAAAGGAGCGCTCCCAATCGACAAAACTCCCGCAAGTGAGGTAATCGTGCATCAAAACTCCCGCACTTGCGGTAATCATGTAACACAATTACCTCATGTGAAGGAATCATGTAACACAACTCCCGCACTTGAAGGAGTTTTGCTGCAACATTACCGCACCCTGATTGGCGAAATTCGTAAAAATATCACTGAAAACTTCAGCAAAAAGGATCTTCGGGGTATTTGTGCTGCGCAATTCCCGCAGTTGGAGGATTCTGGAGTGATAGATTCCTTCGTGGAGACCATTTTTGACCCTACGGTCGAATATCACCCCTCATTTTTGTTGATTGGGTGCGGTAATTGTGCATCCTGGGTGCGGGAGTTTTGTACATCAGGTGCGGGAGTTTTGCACGAAAAAGCTGCACAACTCCCGCACAGTAATAATAATATAGAAAAAAAAGAATATTACAACGAGCGAAGCGAGGCGTTAGTAGATAGAGAAGGGGGTATGGGGGAAGAGGAAGACTCCGATGAAGAAATCGCAGAAAGGTCAAAAAGGAGAAGGCAACGTAAAGAAGCCAATCTCCCCAAAGATGTTCAGCTTCGTAGAAAAAGAGAAAATCTCCAGAAGTTCACTGAAGAAGAAGTTGACGAGATTATAGAAGATCTCAACAACTGTCTTGATTCTCCAGCTAAGATTTTTATAAATCGTTTTTGGAATTATATGGCAGTGGATTTTTCTCAGCCTGAAAACGAAGAAGACGATGATATAGAAATCTCAGCAGTGGATATAACTGGAGAAGCAATCCCAGCTTCATTCATCAAACGCTACATGGAGTCGGCCTACGATGACACTCTCAGCCTTCTTCAAGAAAAACGACTTACTCCGGACAGTGATGAACTTCCAGTGGTTGATGCAGAGTTTACACCAAAGGACGTTCAGCTCATAATGGGTTGGGAGCAATACTCATCCAAAGGTGCCAACTACTTTACTGTAACCAAAACTGAGTTCTATAATCCTCAGAAACCATTAGGTGATGCACCAGTGGTCAACAGCCGTAGTCGTCGTACCAAAAACTCCGAAAGCAATTCTGACCGAGAAGATGACTTCCAGTATGTTCAAAAGATAAATATTCTTGGAGACACCGATGAGGGATTCAACCAGCTGACTCCTGTAGAGGCTTTCATCTACTATTTCTGCCAGGATTGTCTAATACAAGACGAGAATCATCGTATCTCAGACCGCAAGCGAGCTCAACTATGCGTCAAAGGTGAAGATGATGTCCGGCGAGGCTTATTGGAGCAGGGACTTAAACTGGAAGACTTCTCAGACATCTGCTGTACCTCAATCCCCAGAGACCTAAAAGAAACTAATCTTCGTCCCCGGATGTTCTCAGCAGAAAAAATTCGTAGGGTCAACAAAAAATATGGCTTTACCAGCATCATCGATAAGAACAATCTTAATGAAATGCTGAAATAATAACAAAGGCTGCAAGGAATCACCCAGCAGCCTTTGTTTTATTTTCTTCTCAGAGCTTTCGTAATAACCCCATCAGGGCTTTCAAACACCCAATAGGTAGATTCCCCAGCCTTTGCCTCATAAAACGCTCCAGTGCCGCTAAAATCGCCCTCCATGAGCCTTTCTATGAGTTCGTCATTGCGAGCCAAAAGATTGTTGATTTCTTTTTGCCATTCTGAAAAGCGGTCAAGGTCTGAACTTATGGCAAAAGTGTAGGTGTCGGAATAATTGAACCCACCGGGGTTATCGGGTTTAAATTCGTATTCAAACCCCAACTTCACTATTTTGTCAGAGAGTATGCTGATACGAGTGCGATTTTCAGTTATTTCAGACAGGAGAAGATATTTCTCAGTTTCCGGACCAGTAATATGTTTGGTGAGGATAAGGCTATCGACAGGGATAGAAAACGACTGAGAGAATTTGATGATGATGACGGCAGTGTCTATTGCAGTGGATGTCGCCGTAGATTGAACATTATCCGATGATACGGGTGCCGGTGATTGAGAACACCCCGCCATAAACAGAACTCCCAGAATTATCGCTAAAGTCTTTCTCATGTTATTCCGGCATTGGGTAATTTTCATCAGGAGTAGCAAGGCGATCTCTGAGAAGTTCTGCTATCCGGCCAAGATATTCCAGACCTTCAGCATGTGTCTTGAAATAGTTAGCGCAACGGTAGCGGAAGCGGGAAGACATTTTACCGTTTTCTTCGTCTTGCACCAATTCCAGTTTATCGTTGATGTACCAATAAGGCTTTCCTTTTTCGGACATAGGCTCTAAGGGTTCTATCCGATGTAACTTCTCATTCCAGACCTTACCATATTTGCTGAGGATGCTGTTGAACTTGCGTTGGAGATAGATGCCGTTTCCGGATGTTTGTCTCAGAGAAGAATTATTCATAGGCTCAAATATCACATCACTCAGGCCGGTTACGGATTGTTCATCCATAGAAAACCCCACCTTCTCAGTTTCGTTGATATAGTAGCAGAAATAATCTATCCGGTCTGTATCAAAGTGAACGGTTTTGACTACGCCCAGACCTGACATAGTGGGAGATGTGAATATAACCCTCTCGCCAGGCTGTGGAACATACTTCTCCACCAGTTTCATCTCTTTCAGGCTAAATTGAAGCCTATTTTCCAGCATTACACACATAAAATCATAACGCTCTTCATCAGAAGCCGATTTTAAGGCCGTTTGGGGCGTTTCTGATTCGAGGATGAGTATTTTATCGTCCGATAGCTTTCCGACGATTGTAGCGCACTCTAAACGGCAAATTCCGCATATTACGATGTCGTTATCCAACTTACAAATATCGCCAGCTCCAAAACAGTTGTCATTCCAGTGAAGATAGTCTATCACAGTAATGCCGTTTTCAGTGTCGATAGTATAGCTTGAATGAGACGGCAAGCCTCCTTCAGATTGACATATTGCTAAGATTCTATTTAAGTCCTGATCACTCTTAAACGAGTGCTGGGAGAGGAAACTTGAAATCTGTAATGCGGTTTTCTTCATGTGGTATTTTCAGTTTGTACTGCAAATTTACAAAATTATCGTCAACCTACAATCGCCCCCTCAAACTTAAAGTAATAATTCCTACGAAAAATCGATTTGAAAAAATGGGGTCCGGGCCAAAATCAGAAATGGGTATATATTCGATTTTGTGAGAGATAGAATTTTTTAGTACCTATTTTACCAAAGAAATCTTCTTTCGGCTATAATAAGGTGTAAATTGAGTCATTTTCTAATTTTCAATAGCCCTATATTATATAAGGTGTAGGGCGAGTCAAAAATAGAGCTAAGTAAAATCTGGAGAGAATTAGGGAAATCCTATCCAGGTGTCCCAAAAAACGAACTCAAAAAATGGGGGCCGACTATACACATGGAATCCGACCCTGATGGCATACCCTCCATCGTATTTTTATTTTCTATTTCATTGAAAATCAACAATTTAAGTGTTTCACTTTTGTAATAAGTGAAAGTAAAAGTATTGAAAATCAAGTATTTAGATACCAAATAGGTTGATAGCCAAAAGAGCCTAAAAACCAAAATGCTAAACACTTAATAATCAAGTATATACATAAACTCCATTCCTTTGCGGTTTGTATAGACAACCATGCGCCCATGTGCGCGATATACAACCCCGTGTGTGGGTGTGCGAGCTAAAACCGTGCGCGTGGGTGCGTGGTTGTTCATCGGGTGCGTGGGCTTGCGACTCCGGCGTGGACGCGAGCGGGATTTTGATACTTGTTTTAACACTTACAGTGTTAAAAAAGTATTAAAATCCTTCACGCAGCAGCCCACTGGGAGGGAGGCTAACTTTGCACCGTCAACATCGACAAACCGCCGCCGACGGGTTTCGGCAAACTTAAATCTTCGATTTATGGCAACTTCAAACACCACCACCGCCACCCGTAACAACGTAGTTGTTAACCCCCAGTCTGCAACCGCCAACACTGCAACCGCTGACAGCAAGCCTAAAACCCAAAGGGTTTTAGAAACCCGCGACCAATGGTCGGCCATCTTCGCCCACACAGTCGCCCTGTTGGCCGCAGCCGTAAAGGGCGAAGCCCTTCCCGACGACCCTCGCAAAGGCTACGCCTTTGGCAAGCCCCAAGTAGAGCCTCACAGTCGCCAATACGCTCAGTCGCTACTTGCTGGCTTTGCCAGCAAAAAGGCCGGAAAAGTCTTCGCCCAACACAAAGTGTTGGCAGACCAAACCAAGCGTGAGGAAATCGCCATAGCGATTTTGCTGAAAACCAAACTTGCTAAAGCAAGTTCCGGTGCTGAGGATGCCAAAACCGCCGCTCGCCGTACCCTCAGCAAAGCTGAAGCCAAGCAGGGTCGCTCACTCGCCGAGGCGGTGCTCGCCGCTCTTGGCGAAGCCAAGCAATCCGAGCCGAAAGCTGATGCAACCCCTAAGGGGGTTGAGGCTAAGCCGAAAAAGTCAGCGAAAAAGTCCAAGCAAGCCGCCTAAGCCGTAGGCTTAACACCCTCAACCATCGCAGCCCTCACCCCTTTGGGGTGGGGGTTTCGTTTTGCCCTCATACGTGGGTGCCCACATACGCCCACAAGACTCTCGTGGCCACCCACACAAACACGTGGAGGATCACACAACACACTGGGCGACCACGGCACGTCACATGAACGCCCACAGCACAACGTGGGCACCCAAAGACCTCGTGGACGGCCAAGGCCCTATCGTGTGGTTCTCCACGCCGTATGTCGTGACCACCCAACGCAATCTCGTGGCCATCGGTGGTCGCCCGCTCTAATGCGTGATGGCCGTCCAATTTCCCGGAGGTGGATGCCCAAGACCTCTTGCAATGGCCGTCCACAACACTTCGGGGCAGTCCACGGCACAACATCGTGGTCGCCCATAATGCCTGCCCACTAATGCGTGATGGACTCTCAATAACCTGGGCGTGGGCATCCATGTATTTCACCTGAACACCCACAGCATGTATGTGGGCGTCCAAGAATATACATGGCTACCCACGATATATCACATGGCCGTCCAGATTTACGTGTGGTCGCCCATAATATCTCGTGGTGGCCCATAAAATTTCGTGGACGGCCACAAATATTGCGTGGCTATCCACGATAATGGTCGCCCAACACTGGTTGTGGCGGCGCATAAATCCTCGTGGGCACCCACATTAAACGTGTGGCTTCCCACCTATATCCGTGGGCGCCCATAAGACTTCTCGTGTGGCTGTCCGCGTATATCATCTGGAGGCCCACAATATCTCGTGGCCGTACACTCATGTGCCGTGGTCGCCCAAAGATTTCGTGGCCGTCCGTATGATCATGTGGGCACCCACGAAGCCATCTCGTATGGGCACCCAATAGTGTCGTGGCCGACCACTGCATAGCGTGGGCGTCCGAGGCATCGCCGTCATTGGGCACCCACATAGAATGTGCGTGGACGCCCATGTCAGGTTGGGCATGGTCGAGAGTGGGTGGCCACGCTGCCTATGTGTGGGTGGCAATCAGTGTGCGTGGGTGGCCAGGATTCATGTGGCCGCACTCAGGAGTGGGCCCACGATTCACGTGGCCACTAGTACACATGGCCACACATGTCATGCTCCCCCATGTCACTCGTCCACACGGTGGCCACATGGACGAGGGTCACACCCGCAATTGTGGGCGAGCATAATGCGCGTCCAGGTATAAAAGTTAAAATTTCTGCAAGAAATTTTGCACTTTTATTAACACAAAATCCCTTGACAGCCAACGTTTTTCGCATTTCCTTTGCAACGTCTTCAAAATCAATCGACGGCGGTTGAATGATGATTGAAGAGAGGCCGTCGCGGCGGTGACAGTAAGCCGCACGGATAGAGAACTTTGACATTGCGAGTGATTGCTAACGTGGCATACACACAACTGGCTTGCGTCTGACGCATTTTATGAGCGAGTTGTGGCCGACGCAACAAACGACATTGCAACCTTTGTGGTCTGACTGCAAAGTGCGTAATGGAACTTTCACCGACTGACACGCTTAATGCCCCCGAACATAGGTCATAACTATGTCCGCTCGTGACAAGGCGAAAATTGGTTTTTGCAGTAAATCAACAGGCAGAGTCAAGCGTAAAAATTCACAATCTGACACACGGAAGCGGTGTGTAGACTGCACATAGGCATAAGGGCCAAGCGACACGATTATGGCAAACGCTACTAACACCAACGCCACCAAATTCAACGTAACTTTCGGCATCATGAGTATCGACACCGTACCCGCAAACGCCGCCGTACTCCTGAACGAGTGCCGCAAGCGTATCGACGGCGAACTCAAAAGCGTGACTGAGTTCATGGCAATCGAGGGCGTAAAAAGCACCAAAAACGAAGACCTCGTGCTCCCTGTCCTCGCCGTGATGCTCGCCGATGCTCGTAAGCGTGGCGGTTTCGCAAGCGACTTTAAGGTCGTAGTCGTCAACGGCGAAAATATCGAAACCAAACTAACGGCAAAAAGCGCGTTCACAAAGTGGCTCAAAGGTAACGTCATCTACAAGTCCAACTCACAGGGCGAACTCAACAAGGCGCTCGTACTCGACGAGGGTATGCACCTACGAAACACCGCCCTACGTGTGACTGAAAAACAGCCGCTCTTCAACGCCAAAGGTGATGCACAACGTGTGTTACTCTTCCAGACGGCAAAGGCCATAACCAAGCAGGCAACCATGTTCAAGGACATCATGGGCGAGGCAAAGAGTATCTTCAACGCCGCATACACCGCCCCCGCCAAGCCTGCAACCTCAACCGACACCAAGGCCGACGAAAAAGCGGCTTAAACATCCGACATACCAATCACGCCACCGGCCCGCAAGGTCGGTGGCTCTCTTTTTTCCGTGTGCGCACCCACATACACAACGTACCCACACGGATAACACATACGCACAGGCACATACACATTGCGTGGTGCGTCGTGTTGAGAGCCAACTAAATGCGTGAGAAAATTTTGATTTCCCCCGACCCACAAAAGAGATAAATTATGCAACTTTCCGAACTTTTTTCAGCAACACAAATAAACGCAATGCGTTCAGTAGCAACTGCTACAACAAGCGCCGAAACCTATGCTCCCGGACTGCTTGAATTTCAGCGTGACGACATCTACAAATTTGCGGTTGAAAATGACTGCAATCTGCCGGTTAGCATCTGGAAGGAAATCCAATCATTGCTCGACACAGCCGACAATATCATCGTGCTCGCCAAGGATAAGCGCATAACTATCGAACATGCTCCTAAAAGCGTGAGATTTGCCCGTCATTTGGGCGAGATGCTGAAACGCGGATATGCCATGTTGTGGGTTAACATGAGTCGGGAAATCTCGTGGGAAAACTGGAAAGCAACTTATGCCGTCCTCACACCCGGTCGCCCTGACATGCAGACCTACGATAGCCAACTATCAAACGATGAAATGCGTGGCATAATCGTGGCCCGCAAAAAAGAAAAAGAATTTTACGACCTTGCCAGACCAATCCGAAGCAAAAAGGGCGGTCGTATGCGTATCAGTTTCGAGGATGCGAGAGCACAGCGTATCAAAACTGAGCGCCTTATCGCTGAGGGCCGAGTTATATGTGAGGCCAACAAAATTTTCGCTTCAATCTGAGCACAATACAAATCTACTAAGCCGCTTTGGAGTAAAATCTGAAGCGGCTATTTTATACCCTTACAACAATGGATAAAACATCCGAACTTGATTGCTTCCTCTACTATATGTGGAACGCATGGGATTGTTGGGAAAATGACAAGGTTTTTGGCGAGTGCGCTTCCGAAGCTGTGGAAGACCCGAACAATCCCGGACAAATGGTTGTAGGCAGCGACTTAAACCCGGCCAATCACTTCTGGAACAAATGGTGCTACCTCAATCGTAAATACCATGCCGGAGCACCGGCTGTCTTCTACTCCGAATTAAGCGCGAAGAATCGTAGAAAAATCGTGGACGCAGCAATCAAGCACTACAACAAATAAACGTATCATGGAAACTGAATTAGCAAGACTTCGCAAGCAACTTCAAGAAGTTAATCACGACATAGAGGTTATGCAGTCTCAGCCAATGACTGAAAGACAGGCTAAACGGATGTCAGACGCTCTTGATTATCGTGAGATGTTGGAAGACGACATCAAGCGCCTCAAAAATAAAATTAAATCAACTCCGCGACTTATAGGCGTAATCGTAGTAAGTAGCGCAAACCTTTTCAATTCAATCAATCTCAACTAAAATGAAATCATCAACAATATTCTGTATCATCTTGGCACTCATACTCGGAGGCCATCTACTGTCTGCAAATATCCAAAGCGCCACAGTGGAAGCGCCTACTCAGGATAAATATCTGGAGGACAATAAAGCGTGGCCCGGAATGTTCTTCAGCACTGAGAACATAGTCGAAGAATATGAGTATGATGATGCCTATATTCTTCTCTACGATGACGCTGATGCCAACATGTTCAATGTCGAAATCATAGTAGACTTGGAGACCTACCAGCGTTGTATCGAATCTAACAAAACCGGCAATCACCTTGTAGGCACTCTTGTTCTGAACGATGATTATTCATTCGATGGGGTAGAAGTGTTTACCTTCATGGAAGAGCCTGAGTTTGAAATGGCTGAGGCGTCAGCGAATATCTAAACGCGATACCATAATCGAAGATCGGGCCGGTGTATGTGGTGTACATCGGCCCTTAATTTTAACAACAAACTCTTGAAACAATGAAAAAGAAACAAGCCAAATCACTGGTCAACAAAACAATCGACCTCGCCCTCGACATACTCGCCTTCATCGTGGCTCTTACAATCGACGCTCTTACATGGGTTGCTCGTAAAGTCTGGAAGCGCTATTTCGGAATCGAAACTCCGCTCTACAAACTGTGGCATAAGAACCATGCCCGACACATTCAGAAACTCATCTGGATCAATCATCCCGAATGGCATACACAAGCAGTATGAATAACATGGTACACTACTATGTCATGCAGGCCACAAGAGAAGCGGTTGAATATCTTCGCAACGGTGGTCGAGAGTTCTATACCCGCAAGGAAAGCCGTGATGGAGAACTGACAGTACGCTTTCTCGCTACTCCCGAATATGTGGAGAAAATGCGTAATCGTCCATTCCTTAAAGGCATCGAAATAACTAGAAAAGCATGAAATCCAAGATAATTACCCAAATGCGTAACATCGTGGCTGATGTTATGACAAGTTTTCAAACTGATTTTGAAAACTATGACCGCCCTTACATTGAGAGCGATGAGTGCCAGTTTCCATTGATTTGGATTGTTGGTGAAAGCCACACATTCATGTTGAAGCTGGGTGAATACCGAGACATATTCTTTAATAATGAAAGTGCTAGATTTGCCTATTCCAAGAATCCAAATGTGTATGGTTATCACTTGGAGTACAACACCGATGACAATTGGTTCCTCATCACAAAAGAAGGGGTGACGCCTATCACTCTCAAACAAGCTGAAAGCGCAATCAAAGACTATGTGATCCCGGCTGTTAAAGCTTGGGAGGCTGAATATGGGCCGCTTCCCAAAGTTCCCAAACTTCCGGTTAGATTTCAGAACATAACTCTCAGCAAACTCAAAGAACTCATTATCGACTGCCACAATCACGATGACGATTCTTTGATGGATTGTCTAAAGCGCTTCCATCTGTACACTCGATGCGCTACTGATCAGTACATCGAAGTGAATTACAACCCAGGCTATAATGAGTTTGTCTTCAGCGAGCATACGAATGGGAAAGTCGGGCTTGTCGGAGGCATTGTCTTCCACGGCTGGCCGGAAATCGGCTATTCTGAGAACGGAAGCGTTCAACTCTCTCCCCGATATGGCTGGTCAACTCATACTTAATCACGACCACAAGGTAATTGTTAAATATTGTTTTAAGGTTTGTTAATGGAGCCACGGTGTACAACTTTTCACACCGTGGCTTTCCTATTCTTCCGCAAAACAACAAACGAAAACCCACAATTATGAACGACAACTTCATTAGCGAAATTGATGACCATCTTTCGTACATCATAGACATGCTTTCTGCAATTTCAGCAAACGCATACGTAATCAAGAACGTTGCCGGCACCGTAGAATGGCATAGCAAAACCGGCAAGAAAGCGTCTGTGGCTCAGATGACTACTTCTCAAAACCGATGCGTTAGCCTTGCTGATGAACGCATAAGCAAAATTCGTAAAATCCTCAAAGAGCATGGCGACACCAATCTGTAAAGAATGTCGGCATTGTACAGACATTTATTATAACGGCCTCGGAGAAGTGTCGATATACTGCCGCATCCATAGTGGGACCGGAATATCTGGCGACCCAATAAAATATGTGATTCTTCAATGCCCCGATGTTGAGCTTCCGGATTTCAATAAAGATTGCTGGGATGAAAACGGGATATTCAAATCCGAATATCTGCATCAGCTCAGAAGTGAAATCATAATGGGAAGCTGCTACGTAGATGATTATCGCAACAGCTTTGGGATTGACCCTAACTATGTCTACAACTTCTTTGAATCTTATGCCGAATGGCTTGAATATGATTTCCTTGAAGAATCCGATGATGCTCTCAAAGAATGGTACGAATCTGGAGACTATCAGATAACAACGAACAACTTAATCCAAAACCCCAATATCAAATGACACATTCAGAAACCAAACGCATGGAACTCTTTCGCGAGTTCCCCAACCTCCAGCAAGCACTGGAGGCACACGAGTTCGTATTCGGCTGTAAGCCTGACTACAACCCCACACCTCTCAAAGACATCCGTCCTGACATCGCCGATGGCATCTACTACATCTATGAAGACCAGTCAATCGAACAATTCACCAGCCAGAATCCCCGCGCCACCGTCAAGTATATCGGCGTCAAGTGTGGCGACCACAGTGTAGCCGTGACTCTCCATGACGTTACCGGCGGCGATGAAGACGGAGAGCATCAGCTTCTCCCCGACACGGACCAATGCCCCAAAGATTCTCCGCACTACAGCTGGGATCGCGAGACTGATACCTATCGTTTCAATGTCCACGAGGACTTCGACGGCAAAGGCAACACCGAGCGTCTGAGGTCCTATGGCTGTCAGATTCCGCTCAACGATGGCGAGTGGATCCCCTCTGTCGGCGAACTCACAATAATTTGTATGAACCTCACGAAAGTCAACGAGGCTCTGGAGAAAGCCGGTGGCGACAAGCTCCAGAAGTGGGCCTGGGCCTCCACTGAGTACTCCAGCATCAACGCCTGGAACGTCGGCTTCGGCTCAGGGCACTTCAACTACCTCAACAAGTGCAACAGTATCGTTGTGCGGGCTGTGGCAGCATTTATCTAAGATCACTCGCTCCGGGTCTTTTGACCCGGAGCTTCAAAACAAACAAAACAACCTTAAAACATGGGTGACAATAAAGAAACACGGCCTTGGGAGCCGTATATCCCAACCTACGTGGATATGTACTACGTAGATTATCGAGACGATCTCTCTGAGCAAACAGATTTGCTCCAAATGTGCGTTGATGAAAACTCACTCTTCCCCATTAGCGACAAACTCGATGATTGGTGGGAATACCCGGAAGCCGAATATCTCCGTGAGATGAAGGGTCAAATGGAGAAAGACGGTCTCGAATGGGATGACGAATGGGTTGAGGAAATCCGCGATGCTTTATGGGCAAAAGACACCAGCACACCCATAGACGATCTTCTTCACAACACTGGCAAACTTACATTCTTCTATTCCCTCGGAGTAGAGATTGATGGCTGGCACTATGCTTTTCTGTGCAAACCATGGCGCGGAGATAGCGAAGAAATGGCCGCATACAAAATCCGTCGTGCTCTTGGAATCAGCAAGGATTCTCCCGAAGCGCAAAAGATTTGGGAAATCGTGTGCAATGCTCCTTATGGTGGTGAACTTCGTATCTATTTCGAGACCGATCTTCGAGATGTTCTTTCTCGTAAATATGAAGAACATGACTGTGACTTTAAGTCCATACATTTCAAAGGAACTGTAGCCGTGGCGCTATATGACCACAATCAAGGCTCTGGTTATTATAAAGAAATCCAAATTGACCGTAAATTCCCATTCAAGCGGGAGAATTTGGCTCTATCCGATTCGGAAAAATACAGCTTAGAAGAGTGCTTCGGAATGTGCGGCGATTGGTTACGGGGCACTGATGCTCCGACACTCTCTTTCGACGCGCCTAAGAATAGCCGTCGGTTGAAATCATCCACCGCTGTTCAAGACCGAGCTCGTGAAGCTGAACTTGACAGGGTATTCAAAGCCGGTGGTTGTACATTCGGTGATATGAATTATAAGCGCCATAGGGATGTGTACTATCGCAATGAAATCCCGTGCGGCAGTAAGTGCCCTCATTGTGGCACATTCTGGATTGACTGACATGAAGATATTCACCAATACATTAGTTAACAATGGCGTATGTAGCAGTAAATAAAAACGGTACCGAAGTTATCGGAAATGGGTTGTGTAGATGTGGTTACTCAAAATATGGAAGCATAATAACACAAGACGATTATCCCAGATCCAGTATTCCTTTGATTAAATGGTGTGATATTTATTATAATCCAGATGAAGGGCTGGAAAACCATGCAATTGAATTACCTAAAGGCTCAATCAAAAAGTTAATCGGAAGAGAGTTGACATGGATTGACGAACCTGTAGAATTGTGATATATGAAATATACCGTAGAAGAAAGCCTTCGTAACTTCAATTTCTGGAGTGGAGGCAAAGAAAGAGCAGATATGTGTTCTTCCAGTGAGCTTGATTGTATCGAAGAATTTCTGGAAGAAATTGAGCCTGAAGATGGTTGGACTGACACAGCCATCAACGACTTCTTTTGGTTTGACTTTGACACTCTGGCCCTGCACCTCGGATATAAAGACGAGGAAGATTTCGATATGCAGCATAGCGCCAACTATGTTGATGATGATGAACTGGCTGAATATGCTGAGAAGTGGTTCCGTGAGTTTGTCGAAAAGTATCACGATGACTACGAACTACTGGAATCCATCGCTGACCAATTTGGCGTAGGACAAACCGATGAAGAATGGGTTATGTATGAGGACGAAGACAGTGTTGCTGATTACATTATCCGCTGCTATGAGAATAACGAGTTCTGCCTCATGGAATATCTCTTTGATGAAGATGATTCCGGCCATGAGTGTGTAGATGACCGAATCCCGACTACGATACAGCTTCGCAAGTGGGCTATGGCTGAGAAAGAAAACAACGAAGAAAAATGACAGGTCTATGGAAACAGAAATGCGTGAAACTCTTGAAGCAATCATCAAGGTAGCAGAAGATAATGGTTGGAGGGTAGATACAGAAGAGCAAAGCAACGGCAATGTTGAACTCACATTCTATCAATATTCTCCAGCCGGACAGGACTTTTCGTTTTACATCACACTTGATAAAGACGACGGTATTCGTGATTGTGCTCAGGCAGTTTATGAATACTATGAAGCGTATGAACCTGAAGCCGAAACAATGTTATGGCTTGACTCTGATGGGCATGGCAAAAACGGCGCTCCTTACCACATGCGAGATCTTCTTGAAGATATGGAAGCATGTGAAACAATGCTGGAAGATTTATCAATCGCTTTAGCAAACCATAAAACATAAATACAATGAAGAAACTCTATCATACAAACTATTCAGTTGCAGTCAACTGGTGCAATAATGCACTGGTCCTTTGCAACAATATCCCAGAAATAGATGATTCTGTTTGGGATAACTTTGAGCCAGTCCCGGATTTAGGTTATGAGCCTAAATACGATAAAAATGGTGAAGAGATAATACTCAAATGCCCTGAATGTGGCGAAGAACTTGAATGGGTTGGGCACAACTGGCAATGCCCTGAGTGTGATTATGGTCATATTGATCCAGACGATATTTTCCAGTGGTTTATTACCGACTGCTCTGAAAGCGACATGAAATATCTTCGTGATACATTCGGATTGCTATTTACTTATAGCAACTTGCTCGACTGCTATATCCTGTGTGTAACACATTTCGGCACCGGTTGGGATTATGTCGATTGGCAAACTACCAATCCATACGCTGAACGTCAGTGTGGCGAAAAGAAATAATTCATAAATGCAAACAATATGAAGACATTTGATGAATATGTTTTGGACTGGTGGAACAACTACCTTGACGAGGCAGAGGAATATACTCTAAAAGCACTGATGGGAAACCTTATTGGCGAAGAAGAAACTATCGACGATTACATTCCTGAAGATGCCGAATCGCCTCGTGAATGGCTCAGAGATAACATGAAAGCCGATGAGATTTATGACAAATTCTTCGGTTATGACAAGAAGAAGGGGCTGTGTCCGGACAACATGCCTGACACGTTTCAGTTCGTCAAGGCTATGCTTCAAGAGAATGTAGCGTGGCCTGATGGAAGCATCTCTAATCTGCCTTCCTATACCGATGATTTCATTGACAATATGGCGGCTGAAATTGAGGGGTACGACTATCCTTTAGGTTTCTTTGAAGACCTTCAGAGGGGTGGTTGTCAGTCTGGAATGGTTGGCTTTCTTATCTATAATTCGGATTGCAAGCGAATCTATATCGAACACATCGACGATATGGAAGAGTGGAAAAATCTCATGGAAGATGAGATGGGAGCAATTAAAAACGAACAACATCTTCCTCATTACACATTCATGTGCTGGCTATGTTACGAGGAACTTGCTTACTCAATCGCCAGAGCACTTTATCCAGACGAATTTTAAGACTACGGTTATGATACTTGAATTAGAAGCGCTCGGCTTTTCTGGATTTTACCAGGGTATCTGGGACCAGGGAGAGAACGAATATCGTGAAACCCATGACATGAAATATGGCGATTACGATGATATAGAGGACCTTCAGCTGCTTGACGATTGGGGCTTTTCTCCCGACTATCGTGACAATATCGCCAAACTCTATGCCGAAACGTATATTGAGCATATCAATGATATTCTTGATATTGATCTCAAACTCGTGGGCCAATGGGTAAGGTCCCCTAAGTATTACAACTTCTCTACCGATGAGATTTATTGTAAGGTAGAGATTGACGATTTGAATAAACTTGTCAATCATCTTAGAGCACTTTGCAATGACTCTCGATATAAGGAAGATGTGATTGAAACAATCAAGCAAAACCACACCAGTTGTAGTGGATTCATCTCCTACATGAGCAATGTGTTCGAGGACTGGATGGAGTTCATCGCCGAACCTTGTGATGACCGGTATATTAGTTGTCTCATCGGCTATCTCGTCAATGTTATCGCTCCTGGCTCTTTACGAGGTCTCAATGAAAGTATTTATTGTTGGGCGTCTGAACAGGGCTACCAAATGGTCAATCCTCAGACTGATGATGCCAAAGATGAATGGGAATTGTATCTCAAATATCGTGGCATCTATACCGAATATACCCGTGAGCATCCAATATGCTATCCCGACCCTAACCGTCCTGGCTATCACACAACCGATGACTGGGATGACTACAAAGAAAGTTTCATGGAATACCTTGAAACATACGAAGAAGAGCAAAAACGTAAGGCTGCACTTGCCGCTCAGCCTGTAATCCCTGGACTATTAGAAGAATGAAACTACTATTTCCCCTCCCAAATGGAGAAGAACTCAACTTGTTAGATGAGGGCCCAGACGGAATGGAGTATATCTGTTTGGTTTGTGGCGAGTTCAAAACTCCTATATCCGAACTGCTTGAAATATATAAGCAAGAGACCAACAATTTTCGGCGTCAAGCTATCGCCGATGAAATCCGAGACCAAGCGTACTTCTTTGCCGGACAAATTGGCTCTTTTGATGAAGACCTCCAGCAAATGATTAGCTGGGATCAACTCGGAGAGCAGATGTATCAGTGTCTCATAACATTTGCAAGGATATGAGAAAGATAAATGTTGACATCCACTACGATTTCGCCAAGGCCGTAATGGTTGAGGCTGAGAACGAAGAAGAAGCTCGCCGAATCGTTGAGGAAAAACTCGATAGCGGAGATTTGGATCCTCGAACCTTTGAGCCGACCAGAGATTATGAACTGAATACCGATTGGCAACCGGAGAAAGAAGACATTGAAGAATATTACAAATCTCACAAGGTATGAAAGCAGTAACTCACAATATGAGCACTCTTTACTGCCCCCATTGTGGTAATGAAAGGGTCGAAGCATTGGGGTGGGTTCAAGTAAATACTGGGGAAGTTACAGATGATTTTCTTGTTCCTAAATATCGTTGTCCCGGATGCGGTGAAATGATTACCGATGAAGACGAACCTATCACAATTGAAAAATTGTGGGAGGAGTTCGGTAATATAGCCATTAACAATGACGATGAAATCGAAGAGGACTTTCTCATGTTCGAGGCCGGCACCTCTCGTTTCGACGTATGGCACTGGTTTGATGAACGATGTCCGAATGGTCTGGCAGTTGACCTGATGGGAGAGACACCAAAGAGACCATGACGGTATCAATTCAATTGTTCGTAGAGGACAAATTCGTTTCAGAGAGTGTGGCGGTCAGCACTATCAATGCCGCCCGTGCCGATTTACGAAAGGTGAAAAATGAATTTGTGGCCAATGGTTTAACGATTCTTGAAGACACTCCTAACCGTCTCGAAATAGTTAACCGCAGTGGTCTTAGGCATAGATTTCAAATTGTCAAATATTTCACAAAAGAACCGCTATGATACATATACCTCAAAACGACTATGAGTGGTGGAGCTTTTTCACCGCTTACTGTCGAGATAAATTTCTCAAATATTCAAGGAAAGGCAAACCTATCTGGGAAGCGATGTATCTTGCTTATGAGCAGACCATAGAGTTGCGAACCATTCCAGGGTTGGAAACGCGCTTCAACTCGGTCAATTTCGAGGTAAAAGACAAATGGGCCGAGAAATATGATAAAGTAGTCACAACTCTATATTTCAATACAGACCCTGATAAAGTTCGTTTCTGTGAGCAATGCGGCTTTCCAATGGTGGAAGGCTACTATCTCGCCGGTGAGTTCGCCTGCTGTGATGAGTGCTGTCTGAAAGCCTACGGTGGCGACAAAGAGCAGATGGAAGAAGACCTCAGCCACGCCGACGAACCAGATGGCGAGTGCTACTGGACTGAATGGGACAAAGTTGAGTTCAACTAAACGCTTATGAAAAAGAAATATTCCCAAGAGTATCTGGATAAAGTGTCAGATCAAATCCGAACAATCATTGAGGACAAGGAAGAATGGGACGATTGGACTCAGATGTGCCTGTCTGTTCAAGATGCTATACAAGCGGCAACTTCAATCTTCGGTTTCTCTACTGATGAAGAAAAACATAATATGAACCGCTTTTTTCAAGAATTGTTGAGAGGCCATGTTCTTCGCAACCTCACAGAATTAAATATTCACATGCAAAAACGAAACAACAATGGATAGAATCAAATCAAAAGAACAATTTCTGTCAGAAGAAAACCTGGCAGACATTATAGAAACCGCCAATTACGGCAATCCCGGACTTTCAATCAGTATGATAGCCAGTGAGAAATTCCCGAATGTCGAATATCCCGAATTTGGCAACGAGAAAGCCGCCCGACATCTACTGAACGGAGGCCGGATTGTTGTCCGAGACGAATATGCCTATGAAGACGAAGAAGATGAGTATGATCATTTCATAACTCTACAAGACATCTCCGAGGCAATCGACAAGTTCATTTGGGCTTGTCCCAATAACTTCTCAAACTTAGCCACTGGTGACTACGATATGATAGATGCCGACAACTTCTTCCAGTTCTTAATCTTTGGAGAAATCGTCTATGGATAAGCTAAGATATGTTGCCGTCATAGATGGTTCACTCACCAATCCTACCGTAGACATCATCGAAGTCTCTCAGGAATTTCTCGACAAAGACCTGGGAGAAGAAATGCTCGATGAAGGGATTATCGATTCTGAACAGGAATGGATAGACACCCCAGACGAAGAAAAGTGTGAGTATTTCCTCTTTCAACACTGTGGCTATTCATCCAACAACTGTCAATGGCAGTGGTTTGATGAAAGACCCGAAATCAACCGTTTAACCCCGAAAAGTTTTCGATAATGAAACATACAGATCGATACAACATACTACAGCAAATCGACGAACAAGATCGTCGTGAGCTGCTGGCTGCTATCAATGCGCATGGCGGCGTATTTCGCTGGTTCGACAGCGAAGGAAATCAAATTTGTGAAGAATCTGATTATCCAATAATCGTAGGTTCGTGGAAACATGCTGAAGATACAGAAGACTATGTTGTCACTCATGTAGAAGCAGATGGTAATCATGTTAAAATCTTCGGCTATCCCAAAATGGGGTTGTTCGATGATTCAGAAGATATATATTACATCGAACATGGTCATCTTGGCTATATCACTGATTACATCCCGGAAACAGAATCTGTGTCAGATGTTTCTGAAAGCGAGCGTAAAGACAGCTTCACCGTGGTCTCAGTTTCTCGTGATGATCTGAAAGCTATCGGCTTCAATGGCGACAATCTCACGGATGACCAAATGCAATCACTGGCATGGAAGATGGCCCGTGGCTTTGACGGAGACCCATACTGGAGTTCGCTTCAGTATGCTTGTGAAGCATGTGACATCCCTAAAATCAATGACAAGACCAGTAGCGAAGTCTTAAAATCTGTCGGCCATCCCGAACTGATAGACGCTCCTTTTGATGAACTGGAGTTTCTTGGAGCGTTTCATCCGAACTACAATTGTGATGAAATCGCATGGGAGGGCGACATCGACAAATACATTAACGGAGAGAGCGAACCCGGCGATTGTACCGAGTGGGTTGCTAAGCAATATCCTGATTTATTCGATGCCAATGTCGCTCGATTAGGGCTTTGGTGTCAGAATATGCTAAAGGCAGTAGAAAACTACGAGAAAATGCGCTATCATCCCAAATAACCGTGACATGGTTGTATGGAAGCCCGGCAGAAATGTCGGGCTTCCTTTTTAACCATAGTTAAAGTGTACAACTTGTCACACCTTCTGCAAACCACAAAGCTATTCTAAAATAAAAACAAAAATAAACCACATGGACAAAACAACAGTTTTAGCGAATCTATTTCGCGAGTTCGGCGATAAAGCACAGGACGCTTTGGACTTTATCGCAAATGAGACCAATCGTAGAAAACTTACATGGCTGGAGAATCACCAGACCCAGACTCCGGCTGGCAGTGTTAATTTCAATGTTAACGTCACCTCTGCCACCGGTAGCATTGAACCGCAATTCCTCATTGCTTTAGAAGGCGGTGAGTATATTGACAAAGATGAATGGGTTGCCAATCCGAATCATTACAGTAAGGATGATGTGATTGGTATCGCTGTCCGTACCCAACTTACTTCGTTTATCGTTTCACTCAAGCAATGGAAAGAACGCTGGAGCGAAGACACTGAGCACTGTATCACCGACAAACACAACGAAGCACGAGCCATTCAGGTTCTTTCCGGCCTGGAACATACCCGTCAACTCGTCGAGGCCCAAGAAGATGAGGGCAACACAGCCGCTAAAATCTGCTGGAACTATGGCCACAAGGACCTTCAGTGGTATCTTCCCAGTCTTCTGGAACTCGGCACCATCTGCGCATATAAGGAGCAAATCAATGAGTTGCTTAAACTCGTAGGTGGCGATCTTCTCCTGCTCGACAAATATTACTGGGCCTCCACTGAGTACTCCAGCACCAACGCCTGGTTCGTCAACTTCGGCTCAGGGTACTTCAACGGCTACGGCTACCTCAAGTACAACAGTTTCGTTGTGCGGGCTGTGGCAGCATTATCCTAAGATCAATCGGCCCGCGCCTTTCGGTGCGGGCCATAAAATCCACAACAATAGATGCCATATAAAAGCGAGCGCATAAAACTTCCACCACATCTCGATAACCGACGAAGATTGACCAAAGACCAAATAGCTGCAATTAAACTTCTGAAAGAAGAAGGTTATAGCTACCGTCAATTGGCTGCTATGTTCGGATGCAGCAAATGGTCAATTCAAAGCATTATTCATCCTCAAATCCGTAAGCCTGGGAAGGAACGCCCTACAGCATATTGGACTGAGAAGAAGCGAGAATATCGGAAGAGGAAACAAGCTCTCTATCAATCCGGACAGCTTTATGAGAAAACAAACAAACGAAAAAGAACCGGTAAAAATTGAAAAGTTTATCCAATCAGTATTAGCATTGGCCGGACTACAACGAGGGAAAGATTACACTATCCGACCACATCAACTCCGAATCAATAAGAATCCGCTGAGAGGCAAATTGCTCGAAGTGTTGAAAGAGTTCTATCCGGAATACAACTATTACTGGGAGACTCCGAAAATTTTACGCTGGTTTTAACCACAAAAAACAGGAAACATGAGACTTAATATTGAAACCCGTGACCCCGAAGCTACAAAGGAAGCGCTTCAATCGTGTTATTTCAAACAAGAAGTAACAATAGAAGGTGTCTATCCGGCGACTGCTACTTTTCGCATCCTTGACAAATACAGTGACGAAGAACAATGCTTCCCTGTACTTGGATTGCTTGATCTCCCCAACTTCGGAATCGCACTTACAGACATACGAATACTCTAATTAACCACACTTCGACATATATGGATAAGATATTGCAAATGTTCTTTGAATCTGATCGCTGGGAATACGCTCTTAACAAGGGTGTTGACAAGCACATCAGCAAATCCCAACTCTACCAGTTGACAAAGCCGGAGACAAGGGCTGCGATGTATCAGGCTATCAAAGAAGGCCACTATGAAATAGCACCACCACATACTGCCCAGATCCCTAAGGACAACGGAGACTTCCGAACCGTTTATATCAACGAGCCTATGGATCGTGTTTTCCTCAGCATAGCTAATGACCTCTTGTTCGAGCTGATGCCTGAGATGATCCATCCAGCTTGTACTTCCTACCAAAAAGGCATCGGTTGTGGCAAAATCGTACAAGACATCTCCCGCCGAATATGTCAGACTGAGGGTGACGTGATTGGTTGGAAATCAGACTTCTCCAAATACTTTGATTCTGTACCTATTCGCTTCATCGACGAAGCATTTGACAGGGTAGAAGAGAAATACGGGCACTCAGCCATCATATATGTGCTACGAAAATATTATCATTGTGACCTCTACTTCGATATTGATGGCAACTTAAAAGAAATTTATCAATCTCTGAAGCAAGGGTGTTCGGTGGCATCTTGGCTCGCAAATGTCATAATGTACTCGCTTGATGAGCGATTGAGTGTGCTTGAAGGCGAATATGTCCGATATTCTGATGACGCTCTCTTTGTAGGCCCAGACTACTTCAAAGCAATGACAATTATGGAAGAAGAGGTTGCAAAGCGCGACATGAAGCTCAATCCAAAAAAGATTGAATACCTGACCCACACCCGTTGGTTTAAGTTCCTTGGGTACTCAATCAAAGGAGCTGACATATCCATAAGTTCTACCCGCATCAAGAGCTTCCAGAAAGAAATCGAAGCACGGACAATTCGTCTGAAAGACACGAAACTTTGCAAGGCTGTCAATGCAGTCAACCGCTATCTCTATCATGGTAATGGAGAGTTCAGCTGGACCACTCAGATTCTCCCGGTTTGCAATGTCAAGAAAGACATCCTGATATTGAATGAATTTGTGATGGATTGTCTGAGGGCTGTTGTCACTAAAAAGAAGAAAGTGGGTGGTCTTGGATATGTCGCCAATCAATCCGATGGTTGCATACAACGCGGGATTGGACGGAATGTCCGGGCTAACCGAGAAAAAACTGAGAAAGAAATCGCTGGCTACTTGACAATAACATGTATGCAGAACGCTATGATAACAAATCGTGCTGCTTACCGAACACTGGTGGCTAACTTATAAACGAATACCGAGTATGCGGAATACGATGAAGTGTTGTACCATTCAATCTGCCGAGCTTAATAGGCAGCCTTCCAGGATTGTTATCCTGGAAGGCCACTGCCTCTACAGGCGACATATATCGGAAATCTAAAGACACATACCTACAACTTGACATCGTATAATCTGAATATGCAGACTGAGAAAGAATGGCTCAATATTCATTTAAGATGGAACTACATCTTCGAGTGAGGTCAGTCATCCCGACGGCCAACTCGAAGACAAGCTTCCATCTATCAATCAACCTCGTGAAGAAACATATAAAAGAGCTTGACTTTCTCTCGACCAAGTGCATGGTTACTGATAGAATGACAATGAATTTAAGCGCGATCCTTAATCCATCCATCTCCACCTGAGTCATTACGCTCTGACGAGTCTTCTTGACTCAGGTTACACCGGATGTTTGATGACATCGCCGCATATCGAATAAATAAAGTGATGCACAAGATTGTATAACTATCAATAAACTGAGTATGCAGAGTCACCTGAATGGTTTGGTATTCATAAATACAGTCGGAATCGACTGGGGAGGGGACACTCCATCTGAATTATCAAGCAGAGTGTCATGTCCCCCTCCCCAGTCTTTCAAACTGTATTCATCAACAAATTATAGAAACATACAACAAACATGACAGATGACAATAGCCAAGTATATGGTTACAATCCAAGAGACGAATATTCAATATCAACCTTCAGTTAAGGGCTGCTCAGAAGTGTTGTCTACACTTCCGCTCAGCCCCAACATGAAGGTGAAACATCGAAAATTTATAGCAATATACCACTTCGTCTGAGGATAGTTTGTAATGCGACAGATATGATTCAAGAAAGCAACTTTCAGTCATCCAGAATTTAATAAGCTTCACCGTGCCGGCCATTAGTGCCTTATCCGGCCCACTGGCCGGCACCGCTTGCTTCCATTCTGGATTACATCAAGCAAATATAGTGACGCATCATTGCTTTGAGAATCATAACAAACATTCAGTACGGAATCTCGCAATCAAGGTCAGTAAGTTCATACGAGCTGGTAAAGACGCGGGAACCGATTCGTCGAGTCGCCAGGTTGACACCGTGGCTTTACGACGAATCGGGTCGCCGCTCAAACCAGCTCCGAAATCGAAAGTATATAGCAATGTACCAAACTGAATGAGATTGAGAAATGTAGCGTAGCATTAACAGTGCAAGAAGTCAACATTCATCCTCAGGTTTTAATTATCGACGGGAGACAGGAGGAGCCCCCTGTTTCCCGTCGATAAACACACTGAGTTTAATCGAGATAATAAAGCAATACGCCATGACTTTGAGCACCAAATTTTTACGATAATGGAAACAATATACGAACAAACAATCGCAAAAGTTGAAAACGGAGCAAGGTTCCGCGTCAACTTTCAAAACAGAAGCCTAAAGGTTGATGGTAAATACGTCATCAAAGACGGCAAGTATGATGGTGAACTTGGTGTGGAGTTGACAGATTCTCCATTAGAACAAATCACACAACTCTACAATCGTTACCAGCATAGTGTTCCTTCTGAGAGAAGCGATAATAAAAGGAAGAACTACTTCTGGGCTTTCTCCGAACACGAACTGAGTGACGAGGATATGCTCTACGGTCAATCGAGAGAACTCGCCCAAATAACACTTGAACTCTATGTGCTTGGCGTAATCCTTAATGGCTCGCTTAAATGGGACGATTTTGCCAGCGGACTATGGTTCTGGCAGTCTCCCGAAAACAAAGACCTCATTCTTCTCAGAGAATGGATTGAACCACAAAACAATAATCGCAAATGAAAAATTAACACCCAAAAAAGAAACAACCATGTCAGAAATCAAATTCAACTGCCCCGCATGTGGCACCGAACTCTCCGTATCAGCAGCTAACACCCATAGCTGCAATTCCCATGTGTCGCCCGTACAAATCGACGAACTCCACGTTCACATTCCCGGCGCTACCGCCAACAGCCGCACTCAGGCCAAAATCGAAGCCCTCCGTGCCGCTGGTGTAGATGTCAGCAACCTCTTCTCCATGCAGGGAGCCGATGGCTCGGACGTATTGGTACGCCGTAAGGGTGGCTTCTTCAAGCCGGTACCCGAAGATGATCCAATCTTCGCCGCTATCGTCACCAGCCAGACAGTACCCAATCGCCGACTCTTCCGTCGCTGGGTAATGGCTCAGATGTTTCACATGCTCACTCAGAAAAAGTACGGTGAGCGTTACCCGATGGGGTTCACTGAAGCCCTTAACTGCAAGGGCTACAAATACTCCTGGGAGATGGCCGTAGAAGAGTACCGCGTTCAGACCAAACTTTCCATCGACGATAAGGAGAACTTCGCTGAGCGCAATCGCTGGTTTAACAAGGCAGTGGCTGTCGTTATGGCTGAACACTACATGACTCAACTGAAAGCGCATGTGAAGACACTCAAAACACGTAAATGCAAGGGGGTCCCCTATGTTCACCTCTACAAGCGTGATATTTTTGTCAGTGACCTCCAAGCCAAAGTGTATCGTCCGCTCTACAAGGCCCTTGATTTCATTAACCGGGCTCGTACCCCACAGCAGCTTTACTCAGCACTCAATGAGTTCTATCGTAAAGTGAAAAAGGTATGGCTTTCATTCGACACGCCTCAATGCCCGGAGTTCAAGGATGCCTACAAAGGTGTCGGTGCGTTCTACACACTGAAGAACCTCATCCTCTTCCACGGATGTCAGTTCCCCACAGCGTCATCAACCCATCTGTCGATGGGAATCCTCTACGGCTACGTCAACGACAAGAATCTGGAAGGCTACAAGATGCTCGGCATCCTCAAAGAGTTCCTGTCCGCTAACAATATCAATATAGAAGCCAAAATGGCTGAATGGCGTAAACAACCTATAGGTATGTGGCCAAGCACCATTAAAACAGAATACGAGGTAGAAATCCTTTCGGATAATAGCAATGTCTATACTCCGGGGGATTTTTACCCCTTCTCCGACTTCCTTGATGATTTTCTCGTTCAATATGAGTCTGAAGACGTGGAGTCCATTATAGTTCGAGGGCTGGAACCACTCAAAGCGATTGCATATATCTGCCAGATTTGGGAGATTGATGCTCTCATTCATACATACAAGACAATCAAGACAACTCAATCAGTGAAAGATTTATGAAAACTCTTGAAGAAATACTCGCCGATTACTGTGGCTGCTATGGCCCTGCTTTCGATGACAAAACTGGTAAGCTCACACCTTCAGGTGAAAGTGCATACGAATACCTTGACCACTTCATTCACGACCTGAGCTGCTTGGTCGAGGGTATTGATTATGACCAAATAATGCAAAAACTTGACGAAATATCAAATGAGCCAATATAACGAAAGACTATATCAGCTAAGGCAGGAAATCCTTAGCTGTATGCGAGATGTAATCGCACAAATAAATCAAAAGATCGGCCAAAATAAGGTGTTTTGGGCAGACGTAACCGATAACTTCCTTACTGATGTTTGTTTGGAAACAGAAGATGGTGTATGCAGTGCTATTCCAGAGTATTTATCCATTGACAGCGAAAGCAATACTGTGTTTATTAAATTTTCCGAGCGCTATTCCGAAGAAGAGTCCTATGGTGGAGAGAATATGTACACCGACACTCTTGTAGATATTCTTGATTATCTGATAACATACGCCAATAAGATATGAGACATTTCATTCAACAGCAACTGTCAGCATTGATTGCCGGATTCGCCATTGGCATAGCGGCTATCGCCTATTTGACTGTGGGTGGTATTATAGGGTCAGTCTTGTTCGGTTTCGGATTGCTGGCCGTCATTTCTCTGAAAGTCAACTTATTCACAGGTAAGGCTCAATGCGTATGGGGCGCGAATGGTTCTATATGGCTGATCCTTATGCTCCTGTTCAATCTATTAGGAACATATATCGTCTCGCTCATCTTCCAGTGTACACATCAGTCAGATATAACTGAAACCATCATTCAAAACCGTATAACACTCGGTTGGTGGAAATGTGGTTTACTATCAATCCCATGTGGATTCATAATGACTGCTGCTGTCCGGGCCGCAAAAGACAATAATTGGTGGGTGCTGCTTCTTGGTGTACCGACATTCATTATTTGTGGCTTTCCTCACTGTATTGCTGATTCATTCTATATGTGGTGTTCTTCAATGCCACGAGAATTTGTCTGGCAATGTTATCCCTCAATCGTGGTCGGGAACTACCTCGGCTGCAATATATACAGACTATCAAAATCAAACAAAAATTCAAAAACCAATAGCAATGGCAAAACAAACTAAAACAACCTCTACGCCCTCAAAATCAGCGACTCGTCCGACTGATTATCAGCCTCAACCTGGGAATAAAGCTACTCTCAGTCTCGCTGATTTTACCGACGATAACATCTTCGCCGAACTCCGTCGTCGGGGCTACAACGGGGAGCTTCGTCAACTCAAAGTTGTCAGTGTATGAAAAAAGAAAGCACCCCTAAATTCTGTTGGTGCGCCGGTACGTGTCCTCGGCGAGATTCTTGTGAACTCAATGAGAGCACGTGTCCAGATGCCAAGGTTCTGAAAAGACCTGGAGCCATATCAGCAATGAAGGATTTCCGAGATCTTTCAGACGACTTCATAATCGGCCTTCTTCGTGAACGCCGCTATACCGGCGAACTGCGTAAATCAACAATTATAAGAATATGACACAACAGAAAGTCTACGTCGTCAGAACTTTTGGCGAAAACGATGCTGAACCCTTCAATGAACTTTTAGGTATTTTCGCTAATCTATCAGACGCAAAAACAGTAATGGCTCAGGATATTGAGCAAATCAAAAAAGATTGGAATCAAATTGACTTCAACGACCCCAACGATTGGGTAGTTGACGAAAGTGAGTTGTCTTATGAGGGCTTCACTCCGAGTGATGATTACCAATACGCAGTCGTCATCACAGAGATGCCGATACAGTAAGTAATATATAACCAAATTATAACTTATGACAATCGAACAGGCCCAACTCGTATCTGAATTACTGGAAGATCGAGATAATATCAAAGCCATTCTACATAGAGTGAAAGCGGACGATTGCCTTATGGTGTGTATGGCAAATAACGTCAAATCAATCCCTAAAGATGCGCTTCCTTATGTAATCGAAGCGTTGGAAAAGGCTAAGTGTGAAATTGAAACCAAAATCTCTGAGATATGAGAATCGGTGACAAAGTTCTCGTAACTGCGGCCCATAAATGTGGATGTGGCAGTTATGGTGAAGTTGTCGGTATTTTCGGAAACATTGATGGTCGTCCGGCTGTCGATGTTTCCGGAAAGACTGCCGATGGCACACCTTTTGGCGGGTTATATATGTGTGATGAACTCAAAGTAATCACAGACAAAGACATTTATACGCCTGCTATATATGTCCTTCATCGAAATTCCGAAGGATTAGAATACGCAACAGTGTTTTACACTCTGAAAGAATACCATCAGTTCCTTAAAACAGCGAAACGCCGGAGAATCACGATTCTTAAAGAAGAACTTCATGTGGAGAAATTTACTTCTCTTTTTGAGTCAAAGGTGATTTCTCGTTCTGACGAATCCAAACAACATTGAATATGGTTGACAACTTTGAACTCATAAAGCCTTTGTTCTACTTCAACGAGGCCAATAATATGTTCTTTCACCTTCAGATTCTGAGGCGAGGGAAGGACCATCCGGAACTTCCGGCAGCAAACAAACTCATTCAGTCATGGCTTGTCCGAAGCAGGGAGCAGCTTGACAAACTGAGAGATGAGATAGTATTCCTGTGCGAACACTATAAAGCACGAGCTTATATCAATGTCGCTGGCAAGGATTTTGACAAACTCAATACTCTTATCCTCAAAAAGCTGGCCGACAACCTGCATACAGGTAACATCATCAATCCGTGGCATGTCTATAACAGTGCATGTGGAGAGTTGACAAGCCGACGTAAGTGCTGGGTGGTGGATTTAGATACGCGAGACCTTGACACCAAGTATGAGGTCTTGGAAGAACTTGACGGAATATGGCTGGAAACTCATCCGGAATCAAAGCCATATCTTGACGAATGTCATCGTGAAGCAGTCTATCTCTTTGCCGAAATCCCGACTATGAACGGTTGCCATCTCATAACAAAGCCATTCAATCTTCAGAAATTCAAAGAGAAATTCCCCAAGATTGATGTTCACAAGAATAATCCAACGGTACTTTATGTGCCTAACAGTATAACACAATGAAGATATTTCAAAACTCTATAGGCCAAGATGTAAAGATCTTCGGAGATATTCTGGAAGACGAGGCTTTGGCTCAAATACAGCGATTGGCTGATTTTAAGCCATATCAAGATTCCCATATCCGAATTATGCCGGATGTTCATGCTGGCAAGGGATGCACCATCGGCACCACAATGTATATCACCGATGCAGTTACTCCTAACCTTGTAGGGGTTGACATTGGGTGTGGTATGTTTGTAGTTCCGCTGGGTGAGATTGAAATAGACCTTGCTAAGTTTGACAAGGTTGTGAACCAACATATTCCCTCTGGCCATAACATTCACGCGACCCCGGTTCAAGAGTTTGCTCAACTAAGTGATTTGAAGTGCCAACCAGCCATAGATATTTATAAGGCGAATTGTGCGCTGGGATCTCTTGGCGGTGGCAATCATTTCATTGAGCTGAATGAAGATGATGAAGGCTGTAAGTATCTGGTGATTCATTCCGGTAGTCGCAACCTCGGTGTCCGTGTATGCCAGTATTACCAAAAGATTGCTGAGTCGTTATGTAGTCGTGGGTTTGCCGACAGAGACGAAATCATTCAACGATTAAAGGCCGAGGGTCGTGCCAATGAAATTCAAACAGAATTGGCAAAGAGAAAGCTGGTCTCGGTTCCTGACGGGCTTTCATACATAACTGGAGAGGTCAAGGATAGCTATCTCCATGATATGCAGATTGTTCAGATGTATGCTCGAATGAACCGCGAAGCAATGGCCTATATCATATTTTCAGAACTCGGATTAAAGACCAGTGTCCCTATTCATTCGTTCCATACGGTTCACAACTATATAGACTTCTCAACTTCAGGTATCATTCTTCGCAAAGGGGCTGTTCGGGCGAATCAAGGCGAACAGCTTATCATTCCAATGAATATGCGAGATGGCTCACTTATTTGCGTTGGCAAGGGAAATCCTGACTGGAACTATTCAGCCCCTCATGGTGCCGGGCGTCTGATGTCTCGTAAGAAGGCAAAGGAATCACTCTCGGTAAATCAGTTTACCAAAGAGATGAGTCATGTGTACTCTTCTTCCGTGTGTGAGGCTACTCTTGACGAGGCTCCGATGGCATACAAGCCTATGCAGGCTATAATTGATGCTATTCAGGACACCGTTGAGATAAAGAAAATCATTCGTCCCATCTATAATTTTAAGGCTAAGGAATAAATTAGTTTGATTATGAGCAAGACCTTAAAACAGAAAGTTCGTCATATTTTGTATGATAAAGATGGCAACCTCAATCTACGAGTTCCATTTAAGTTAAGATGGAGTTACATTAACAAAATACGTCGGCACAACTTGGACCGCGATCTCGACAGGACTGAACTGGCCGGTAAACGAGATAAGTCAAGTAAGGCTGATATGAAACGTCAAATTGAAAATATATAAAATGCTACAACATTTAGATTCGCATCAAACCCGATGTCTTATTGCTGATGGTGCCAATTCCGAATACTGTAATGTACAAATTCAGGAGTGGGACTATGCCAAGTCTGTATATCGTACAGAGAAAGTTTATGGGCTTGCAGATTTAATCGCATTACTCCCAAAAGAGATGTCAAAGAATGGCATACCTTATTCATTGGAAATAAGATGGGTATTTGGTCTATGGATGGTAAGATATGTCGCACTTGGAGATGAAGTCTTACAAGAAACATTAGAACCAGAATTGATTAATGCTCTTTATTTACTCTATGGCTGGTTTTTAAGACATCGTTAATATGGACAAAGAAAAACAGGCACAGGAATACGCTAAAAAGGTTGCTGGCTGCACCTGCATGGCGCCGGTTATCACAGAGACATGGCTTGATGGTTACACTGCTTGCGAGCAATTCATGTGGCGTAGCGTCGAGGAAGAATTGCCTAAAGATGACGAAACTGTATTGACCTATTCAAGTTATGGTCATGTACTTGCCTACTACTCTGAGCAAGATAAGATGTGGTTTGCTTATGGCAATTATGACGACATCAGCCCTACTAACTGGATGCAAATACCACCAATCTCACTTCCAAAACAGACACAAGATGAATAAACTTCGAGCTATATGGAGAATCATCATCGCTGATAAGATCGCCGTCTTCACATGGAGAGAAGCAGCTCCTGACCCGACATGGCTTACAGTTCCAACCTTCAGTTGGCTATTATCAAATAATTGGGGAGTCGTTGACTTAAGCTATATCAAGCAAAAAGTAGAAGATATAATTAAATCCAAAAACGAAAATGAAGCCAATATATGAAAGCAATACGAAAATCAGACGGCAAGATAATTGAGGTAGAAGAATCTCGCTCCTATGATGACGAGTTGGGTTATTGGGATTCTGAAAACAAAGAGTTTTATTGCCCCTCCGACCTTGACTTTAATGTGAATATGATAGTAATTGACCGCGAGGAATATGATGAACTGCGTAAATACAGACGATATTGTTCCAATTGGGCGCACAGTATAGTCATCTGCCCTCATTGCGGAGAGCTAAACCCTAACGGCTATGTCTGTGCAAATTGTGGGGGACATTAAACCTTTACTATGAATTTTATGGAAATCAAACAATGTAATCGCAATCCGTTCTTTCTGGCAGACTTCGCCTATGATGGCAAGTTTTCTGACGGAAATGAGTTTAGTCTTCGTATTCCTGAAAAAGATGTGGTATCATTTGCTAAAGCTCTGCTAAAGGCGTATGCCGATGATTTGAATGGAGATGTGGTGGTGACGATGCCTCATATCACATACATAGACGGGAAACCGGTATTTGTAGATGGGAAAGTTGAACGAATAAACAAAATGAAATGAAAACAGGAGTAATACTGGCTCGGTTCCAGCCAATACACAATGGACACCTCCAGCTGATTTCAAAGGCTGTACAGGAGAACGATCAGGTTCTTGTAATCATCGGCTCAATTGATAAACTCAACGCACGTAACCCGATACCGTGGACAATCCGCAAAGAGATGGTAGAGGAAGCCATTGCTGATACGTTTCTTGTGCAAGGTCATAAAGAGAAAATCACAGTGGTCGAATTGCCAGATCTCTCAGACGAATCCGACAACAGTCACGACTGGGGTTTCTATCTCTACTCGTTTATTGTTTCTCAGACCAAGGAGCCTAACTTCACCATCTACTATTCGGATGGCTTCGAGATCATCACATCATGGTTCCCCGGTTTTCTTCTGAGAAACAATGTATCGCTTTCATTGTTGGCTCGTAACGCTTGCGAAGATGGTATTTCTGCAACTGAGGTGCGTGAGCTTATCCGTAATGGGCGATTACCGGAGGACGGTATTGTGCCTGAGTGTGTCTATAAGAGGCGCGAAACTATAAAAGCATTTCTAAATGTATTCAAAAACTAATGATCATGTTTAACTGGCTAAGAAATATTCGACGTAAGCGTGAGACCAAAAAGTTCGTCATGCTATTTCTTGAGAATGTGTCTGACAGCGTAATTCTCAAACAATGGGAACATCAAGGTTGGGGCAAATCAATAAACGTGGGACAAAATGGACTTTACGGCCATTTGTCGGGGGTTCGGTCTCATCTTTGTTTTCATCATGTTTATTGCGACTTACGCAATAGGGACGTAGTTGTGTTTGAATCATCAGACAGAACTCAGTCAGAAGGGAAAAAATACGACATCGGCTTATTTGCTGGTGTCGAAGTATGTAACGACCCACCTGATATGTTCTTTGCCAAATATCTTCGTCTTGGATTTGCCGACGATTATAGCAGAGAGACAATCATTAAGCTGGCAAAACAAAGAATCAAAGAATTATGAAATTAAAACAAGTTACTTTACTCAAAGATGGGGAACCGCAGTGTTTCTGTTGGCTCCCAATCTCCCAAGTACAACGATTTGAACTATTGCTTGGAAAATTGTGCCGGTTTGCTGCTCGTTTTCAGTTCAATGTTCAATTCGAGTCTAAAGATATTGAAGTATGAGTAAGAAAATCACCATCACAGTCCACGATGACATTCCTGATGATGTCGCATTACGATTAGTCTTGCAGACCGTTAAACAAGGACGTATTTCCCACAACTCTAAAGGAGAAGAGTTCTATTGCTGGGCAATGATTTCAGCGCAGCCGGGCATGTCGGTAGATGATCCGGAATTTGATGAATTTAGCTATGCTATCTACACGAGTTTCAGATGTAAATCTCCCAATTCTGCATTTCATGTAATGAACTATAAACATACTGATAATGACAAGAAAAGCTAAACTGAAATCAACTGGTGAAATCATTGAAGTGCGTGTGGATATGGACTATCATGGTAATACTACATGGCTGGATGCCGCTACCAATACAGAATATTGCCCATCTGAATTGGAATTGATACCAGAAGAGCCAGATAAAACCACTCTCACTCAGCGTATCTTAGCACAATTCCCGGATGCTGTTCTGAGATTTGAACTGAAACGTAGAGCTGCTGAAAGAAAAGCTAAAGAAGCAAGGGTTTTACGATGCCGGGATTGCAAGTATTGTGGAGAGGGGTATTGTTCCACAACGCCCAGATGGGGCAAAACAACTGTATGCTTAAAACATCCTAAGCCTACTGCTGGGAATGATCGTTACTACGCAACCAATCAGTCGCGTAAAGCCTGTGAGATGTTTGAACCAAAATAATATATGATATGGAAACAAATGAAGTAATCAAAACAATTGAATCTCAGCTTACTGCTGATGAACAACAGCTCCTGAAAGATACCATCAATTATGGCTCATGGGGCGATACATTTGTAAATTTTCGCAATGAGGCTGGAGAAGTTGAAGAAGATGGTGCTTGGGGTTATTGCACCAATGACGCTAAACAAGGTGGTCACTTCAAAGGACGCCAGATTTCAACTATGTTCCGGTCAATCTACAAGAAGTTGTGCCCTGACAAGCACACTGGACGCTTCATTTCTCAATGTAACGATTGGTGGGGAGACGGGACTGGCGATATGCTTTTCGTCCGTTTTGAAATCGTTGATGAGTTAGAGAAATGGGCGAGCCAATAAAAGCCTCTGAATGTAAATGCTGCGTATGTGGTAAACCAGCAGTGGCTTTTTGGCCATTGATTGATCCGGATATTCCTGAACATCCATATTGTCGTAGGTGTCTGGATAAAGCGAAGATTGGAGTGCTGATTCAATCTTTTGCTTTTAGTGAAAAACAGGCGAAAGATTTTGTAAAAATGAATAATATAATGAACAATAAAAATGAATAATATAATGAACAATAAAAATGAATAAACAAAGACGAAAAGACTTGCTTGATGTAGCCGAGTCTCTGCAAGAAGCGCTGGATCGGCTATCAGAAGTTCGAGATGAAGAACAAGAGGCTTTCGACAATATGCCTGAAAGTCTACAGTACGGATCCCGTGGAGATGCTATGCAAGATGCCATTGATACAATGGATGAATGGGAGGGTGAAATTGACGAAATCAAAAGTAGAATCGAAGAATTTGCAGGAGGTTAGCGCAAGAGTTAACTCAAAATTCCTTAAAATTTCGTATCTTTGCAGCGGCTTACGGGCCACGACATATTATAAAGGAAGGTGCCTCAACTCCAGTGAAATCGCCAAAATAATCACGTAAATACGAGGCACGGTGACAGCTCATATCTTGTGGGCTGCCTAACCGTGCGTATTTACAGGTATTTGGCGATACCTAATGGAGTCACGGGGAAGGCAGTCCACTTTTCTTGTATTACAAATCAATTCTCGATGGGCTGTCTTCGAGGTGAAAATTAGATGACACAAATAAAGTTCAGAAATAATTCTCGCCGAGCAACTTTTTGGGGCATTATGGTGTTCCTTGTCTTATGTTTTGTTACGTTACAATTTATTGCAGTACAATATTTCTTTATCACTGGATTTAAGCTCATTGTATGTGATATTTTCTTAGTGGTATTTTTGGCGGCTTCTGGTATCGTCACGCATTATTACACGTTGTGGCCATTAGAGTATCAAAGAGAAATAGAATCCGCAAAAGAGAAAGGAATTGCAGATTGGGAAATTAAATCTGACGCGCAATTATGGGTTAAACAAGAAAAATTTGGTCGAGGGTGTGCTTTTATCTGTATGTGGTTCGCAGCATATTGGATTATAGCTACAGTTATATCCCAAGATGATTTTGGCTTATTACTTTTCTTTGCTTTAATTTCAATCGGTGCGGGTTTGACACAACAACAGAATAGTTATCCATTCTATTTCATATACTTGTTTTGTTTACCTTTGGTAATGATGTTTTTAGGGACCTGGTGTCATTTTGAGCCATTACTTCCTGTTGGCGCAATAATGATTCCTATTAACATAGGTTCTATGATATTGTATCATTTCTTAGTGAAAAAATATTTATGATTAGATAGTATAATAACAGCAGCAATCTGATTATATGAACTTAAACACAAATAAACTTAAAATGATGATGCTTGCACAGGCAATGCGTCAAGTGCAGTCAAAGGCGAACAAGGTGATGGACGATGTTGAAAGCTCAATTGCCCAAAGACTAAGGAATGTACCCCGCCACGCTAAGAGGTATGCCGCAGGGTTACATTCAGACGGTATCGTTTCTTCCGATATGCCTGAAGTTGTCATTGTAGCTGGTTGCCCAGGATCGGGAAAATCATTAGTCGCCAACGCTCTCTTGTCAAGTACACTGTATCAGAACTACTGTTACTATTCGTATCTCGACTATATTAAGCCCATAGTTGGCGATAGTGAAATGGGGTTCAATGAAGGATGTGAGAGCGTTTTGGTGGAAACTATTCTTACAGCTACGGATCAACGCGAATATATCACGGAGTTGAAAGATGCCGGGTGCAGAGTAACGATGTTCTACATCGGCACTGAGTCCCCAATGGTCAATATCAATCGTATAGCACGAAAAAACATTCTGAAAGAAAAAGAATGTGATATTGATAAAGTGTTCAGCCGATTCTTCAAATCATTGGCTGGTGCTATTTCACTCAAACAACATATAAACGATCTATACTTACTTGATAATTCTGAAGATGGCGAAGCTCCTCTTATGGTAGGACATTTCCAAGATGGAGAACTGATAACCGGACTTAATGAAAACACTCCAGATTGGGCTCGACTATTTTTAAGTAAAACTTAAAAGTAGATGAAACAGCTCCAAGATAAAGAACTCGAAAAACTCTCTACAGTGTCCGGGGTGCCGGTCGCTGACCTTCAAAACCTACATGCACTGGGAGTACTGAACTCTCGAACCGTTATCGCCTGCTTGATCAAGTACGATTATAAGCGTATCAGATCTCGTGGGCGATATTCAGTTCGCCAAATAACTGCTGCCATTATGCAAGAGTATCAGGTATCAAAGAACACCGTACAAAATGCCATATATGAAAAAAAGAAAAAAGAGTTTTTCTGTCCTCAATGTGGTCGATTGGTAAAGAAAGCAGAACTCAGGCGTAATGATGGTTTGTGTGATCAATGTACTATTAACTCAATTCAATTATAGCTTATGAGACAAGACATTGTGAACGCCCTGGATTACTTCAGGCGCGAAACATTTGCCACAGCGGTCTTTATTCATATTCAAGAAGGGTTTGCATACTCAATTGAAGAGGAATCAAAAGTTCGCTACGATTTCATACCCATATTTGAACTGGACGAGTTTATTGAACGGTTAGGGGTATGTCACCAAATCCAAATCATATCTCAGTGCGATAAATGGGGCAATTATGTGTTACCAGATGTCGAATTGCTGGAATTTGAGAAAGAAATTGACTACTGAAATTAAAATTTTCACTCTGTTAATATTTGTTTATGGTCTTATTGTAAGTGTCTGAATAATTGTTCTCAATAAGAGATGTTCAAATTTTCAATAGCCCGTGAAATATCGTAATATCAGATAGTTACAAAATAAACAATCTTCGTTTATATTTGTTTTAGACAACTATAAACAATAACTTTGCATCGTCAACGGCCCCATGTCGCTGGCGATTTTTAATATAGTAACCTCTCACAACCACATAGAATGGAAGCCACAACAGAACAAGTGACGAAGACCTATCCTGAGGGTACGGTCTTCACCATGCTAAAATTCGAGCTATCTGAGAAGGATAACCAATCCTATATTGGATATGTCTCGCAGAACACAAAAACCGGTAAAGTTAACGGGGTGCGTGTTGACTCCCACTATCCGAAACGGGTATGTATCGTTGACGCCAAACTCAACTACCTCATCATTCCCGGTGTCCTATACCGAGTGACACTCATACCCATGAAATCGAAACAAGGGTATATTGTCATCGAAGCTGAGCCGTACCAGTTCAGGGCAACAATCAAGACCAACTACATTCCCAAAACTCAGTATCAGGTTGAAGTGTGCTTCGGTCAAAGAAAAATCGTGTTTGACCCGCTGGACGGACGCAAGTCGTGCCGCAACTCCATTCAAGGAGTAGTGGAACAGTTGTCAAAGCGATTCGATATAATGGATCTTCAGTCTGTCATTTCGGCATTTGAAATCCAAGCCAACAATCTCCGTGATAAATTTATAAAAGATGGGTGCTACAAAAGAGTCTTCCAAGCGAGGTCGATTGCCAAAGGCTAAGTTGCCTCGTAAAAGAAAGAAAGCGGCAATCAAGGCACAGGGGCGAAAATGGTACTATGACACCATACGACTTTGGGAAGCCACCAAAGACGACCCACGCTTCTGTGAAAAGAGGTGCAAGTTTTGGCGAAATGATTCAGTGATAACTCGTTTTGTGCAGCTTGCCAATGGCTCAGTCTTGCCGGTTCCAACCCCCACTCGTTATTGGTAGTTCTTATGAGTAAACGTCCGACAATAGGTATTGCCACCGACGCCGCTCATTCTACCAAACGTGGCGTTACTGAATTTCAAGGTATAAATCTTGAAACTGGTGAACGGATTTTTTATCAGGATTTGGGAAATCAGACTGTGAATATCGGAGAGTTTTTAGCAGTGGTCGAAGCCGCTAAATATATCATCGAAACCGACTTCAAGCCTCGTGTTATTTATACCGACAGCATGACGGCAATATCGTGGTTCAACAACAAACGAACCGCATCTAAAAAGAAAAACAAGGCCCTTCAGAAAGCTGAGATATTCTTAAAGATGTTCGCTGTCGATCTGGAAGACATTGAGGTACTTCACTGGGATAACAAAGGTTGGGGCGAGACTCCGGCTGATTTTGGTAACAAATAGTAATCACATAAACAATATGAAAAAGAACTGGAAAGATATTGTCTTCTTTATCTGCGCTGGATTGGTCGCCATTATGTTGACCTTTGCCATAGTCGGGTGTCAGGGGGACGAAAAAGAACATCTGAAAATTCGTATCTATGAGCTTGTTGACAAGACCACAGAGGTTCGTACTCACCGCTATCTGATGATAGAAAACGCCGTCGAAACAGACCATATTCTCGTATGGAGAAATGAGGCTGGCAGAACCTTCTCTTGTGAAGCCGGTCGCAATAGCTTCTACCATTATGAAATTGGGAAGAAGTACCGATTCACGATTGATGACAGACGCTCAGAGCAGTATCAGATAGAATCAGCTTGTCGATAAAATTTGAAAAAATTCTGATTTCATCAAACCCAACAGCTTTCCAATAACCTATTCTCTAATGTAGCTTCAGAGAAAGCTGTTGATATTGCGGGGTGGAGCAGTGGTAGCTTGCCGGGCTCATTACCCGGAGGTCGTAGGTTCGAGTCCTACCCCCGCAACAACTAATTTATAAATCATGGAAGTAACATTTAACGGTCGCCGCGACTTGGTACTGAAGTCGCTACAAGAAATCAGTCGGAGATAGCCATACTTAACGCCGACATCAATTCTCAAATCGCAGCTCATAAGGCTGAAATCGCAAAACTGAAACTCCGGAAGAAGGAACTCAGTCAAACTAAAGTTAGCGGCGGCTGGCTGCTATCCATCCTGATTCGCTGGCTGAAATAAACAACTACGAATCATCTTAAAGCGAACATTGACATGAGGGTTATCAGAAACAGCATCATTCCTTTCAAGGGTTTCATTGCAATCAATCTTTTCGGAGTTGTATTTGCACGTCACGAAGCCTATTTGTCGGAAACGGTGCTTAACCACGAAAAAATCCACACCGTTCAAATGAAAGAACTTGGGTATATTCTATTCTATGTCATTTATTTTGTTGAATGGCTTATCAGACTTTTCCTCCCAGGCAACGCATATCGTAATATTTCATTTGAACGTGAAGCATATCGCAATCAACGCTATCAGTTTTATCTGGAGCACCGGAAGCCTTATGCTATGTGGCGAAAATGATGGATTGGGGTCGTAGCTCTAATTGGTAGAGCGTCTGCTTTGCAAGCAGAGGGTTTCGAGTTCGATCCTCGATGACTCCACCAAAGTTCTCATAGCTCAGTTGGTTAGAGCAACGGATTTTTAATCCGTGGGTCGAAAGTTCAAGTCTTTCTGGGAACACCGCAGCCCTTGTGCGCACCTTTCAGCAATATGACGAGATCTGACAGCTGAAATGATCGAGGGATCGAAAAGAGCCGGGCGCCTCAACACCAGAGAAAACTGGTGAGGTCTACAAGCCGCCGGTCTGAATCGTTGGTCAGCGGACGTGGTTCCGAGTCAGTCAGTCATCGGAGCAGTTCAGGAATTAAATCGACCTGAACATATTGCCTCTTTAGCTCAGTTGGTAGAGCAATCGTTTTGTAAGCGATGGGTCGGCGGTTCGAGCCCGTCAAGTGGCTCAGGCATTTTAGTTTATTTTTTGTGGTTTTAAGGTAATTAGTTTGTTTTTAGGTTTGGTTAAAAGGCGTTGTGAAACGCTTTTACGTGGAATCCACACAGGATGTAGCTCAGTTGGTCAGAGCGTCACACTGATAATGTGAAGGTCGTTGGTTCAAGTCCACCCATCCTGACAATAAGGGAGAATAGCCAAGCGGCAACGGCAGCGGTCTGTAAAACCGCCCTCTAACGAGTTCGGAGGTTCGAGTCTTCCTTCTCCCACAAATGGCTCTGTAGCTCAGTGGGTAGAGCAGATGGCTGTTAACCATCAGGTCGCGGGTTCGACCCCCGCCGGTGCCTCGAAGACGTTGTGAAACGGTAAGCCCCTCATTATTGCAGAAACTTGAATAATTCTCTTCATTGATTGGTTTTTAGAGGGGCAAAACATCCCTGTCGTCTATCGGTTAGGACGCGAGATTTTCATTCTCGAAAGCCGGGTTCGATTCCCGGTGGGGGTACAAATTAGGACTGGTAGCTCAGGGGTAGAGCGTCGGCCTGAAGAGCCGAGCGTTGGTGGTTCAAATCCATCTCAGTCCACCAGAGCCATTGGCCGAGTGGTTAGGTGACGGTCTGCAAAATCGTACACATCGGTTCGAGTCCGATATGGCTCTCATTATATGGGTATAGCTCAGTTGGTAGAGTGCTGCATTTGGGATGCAGAGGTCGCTGGTTCGAGTCCAGTTACCCATACTAAAACTGGAAGCGTGGGTGAATTGGTAAAACCAGCACACTGCTAACGTGCCAGTCGGTGTAACCGGCTTGTGAGTTCGAGTCTCACCGCTTCCGCAAACATTATAATAAATACAATCATGTCAAACATCAGTAAAACCACTTCTGCTGGATTTCCTTTCTTCGGAATCCTATCCCTTATTTTCATCACCCTCAAACTCTGCAACATCATCACATGGTCGTGGTGGTGGGTTCTTGCACCGCTCTGGGGCCCGCTGGCCATCGGACTTGCAATTCTGGTAATCTGTATCATTGTAGCCGGTGCCATCAAGTTCTTTGCCCGATAGGGTAAAAATGTAGGTGTAGTTCAGTTGGCAGAACATCGGTCTCCAAAACCGAAAGTCGGAGGTTCAAGTCCTTCCACCTATGCAAACAGCTTTGTGGTGTAATGGTAGCACATCAGACTTTGATTCTGAGTGTCCGGGTTCGAGTCCTGGCAGGGCTACAAGAATAAACTAATCAAATATGAAACTTAAAAACAAATTTGCCAACTGGCTACGAGTCGTTTCAGATAAGATTGATCCACCAAAGAAAAAGCCACTTCTTCCTTTTGACGATCCCACATTTGGTTTACCAATCACTCAGACTATCCGTCCAGTGGAGAGGATTGCCTGTCAGCACATATTACGTGAACGAGATTATGTTTTTACTCCTGTAGAAGAATACCCTCAAATTGAAGCACATGTTTATCAAAGAATTGCGGAAAGCATCGGTAAACATCTCCTTCAATGTGGATTCATTAAGGTGACAAAACAGAATGATCACTGTGGAAGTATCATCTTTAACGCTGAGATTGAAGCGGTCAAACCTTTCAGATAAATCAACCATATCAATATAAACATGAAACAGTACATTGGAACTAAAACCATTCAGGCTTGTCCTATGACCAGCTTGAAAGCAGAAGAAATGCTGGAGCGTAAGCTTTCAGACGTTGAAGAGGACGGCTATCTGGTAAAATATGAGGATGGCTATCTATCATGGTCTCCTAAAGAAGTCTTTGAAAAGACTTACAAGATTGCTGAAACCCCAGAAGATCGAATTGCGATTGAGCACTCCGATCTAAACGAGAAACAAAACCGTCTTATTAAGTTCACCCAGTCGGAAGGCTTCAACAATCTGCCAAAATCAACACAAGCCATGTTGCTGGGGCAAATGGATATAATGAGTTCGTATATCCATGTTCTTGCTCATCGTTATGGCGACATGAAACTGACAGCAAATGGCGAAAATATATGTGGGTACAACGGCATGACATTCAGCGAAGCGCTTATTCTCATTAAGCATGGCTTTTGTGTTCGTCGTCGTGGCTGGAATGGTTCTGGGTTGTTTGTGTTCCGGCAGAAGCCCGCTGTTGTTCCAACAGATATTATACCCAAAATGACATCACTCTATGACGAAGCTAAGAGTCAGATTCTTGCAACCCAGGATCACATCGACTATACAGCTCAGATGCTCATTTTCAACACAAACACCGGTCGTGCCGATTCATGGGTGCCATCAAGCGCTGATTTGTTTGCCGATGACTGGGATTTAGTAATCTGATATGGGCGACAAAGAACCAGAATCTCTTCAGTTTTGCGAATTATTCGTGAATGGCAGACCGTTGGGCCGTGCCACACAAATGAAGGTAAATTGCCAAGGGACCAATCTGAATCTATCTCAGTTCTATAAACCAATTGAATTAAAAGCAACTGTGAAAATGGACCCTGAAACATCCGATCACCTTCGCAAAATGATGGAAGAAGCAATCCCTTCAGAACTCTATAATCTACTCCAGAAAGTTAATAAACTTGCTGATCAATACCATCAAGAGAAATGGAAGGGCCGTAGACACCGTAGAGAGTTACAGCGACAATATGATAAACTTTACAAGCGGTTTGATCACTATTGTAAAATATATGGGGTGACATATTCAGTTGCCCATTAAAATTCTTGCAATGAAAAAGTTCTTCAAAAAGTATTTCGGCTGGCTGATTGAAAGCAATCGTCCTAAGCATATCATAGCTGGATTCTTCATAGGCGGCTTCTTCGGTTTTATCCCGGTAATAGTAGCAGCCTTGACCGCCGAGTTCAAAGATTGGGCATGGAATGGTTCCAAAGGTTATCCTATTTTCGGCTGGAAAACCAAGTATGGATTCGACTGGCTGGATGTCCTCGCCACTTTAATCGGTGGAGCTATCATCTGTGGTATAAGTTGCTTCAGTCCGGATTTCCGATTCCTTACCGGCATTTTCTAACATTCATTGTCCTACTTCCCAAAGCCCTATTGGAGCCAAAAACTCCGGTAGGGCTTATTTTGTTGACCTATACATTCTCTGTGTTGACTTTCAATAACTTAGAAAGTGAAAATAGTTAAACCATTAAAAATAATGGTGTTCTGACTTTGTAGTTTCACTTATGTTTTCTAACTTTGTAGCCTAAACCGCGTTATTTGACACCGTAGGCCACAAAATGTTGACCTATTTGTTGACAACCAGTAGTTTGCAAGAAGTTATACTTCTGAAAGACAATAACATAGAAGATAATATCGGTGTGCCCTGTCACCCCGAC
>ERZ778495.408-NODE-408-length-42276-cov-6.602236_pt1 | contig 42276 bp, 36 predicted proteins | sample MGYA00433100_ERZ778495 | MGnify/ENA primary metagenome ERZ778495 (study PRJEB29527, sample SAMN07138962) | mouse gut metagenome | material: feces | host: mouse | place: China:Nanjing | collected 2016-01-25 ...
ATAAGGCTACCGCAATCCCACTGGCTTTAGACGGTGGGTTAAGGTAGCCAAAAGTGGTGGTTTGTGTTATATTTGCATCATGGGAACATGGAAATCTAAAAACAGACACAAGTATTTATTACAGTACCACATAATTTTTATATGCAAATACAGAAAGAAACTGCTGGTATCATAACAGATATCGGATGATATAAAACAGCTTTCGTATGAGATATGTCAGAAATTTCATGTATTTATCAGATATAATGAAAAAAGCGTTAAAACGCTTGGATAAAGACCATATTCATTACATGATAGAAACAGAACCAACAATGTCTGTCAGTAATATTGTAAACCTGATGAAAAGTTATACTACATATCATATTTGGGAAAGATATCCCTATTATCTACAAAACCATTTCTGGAAGGAACATACTTTTTGGACAGATGGATATTTTGCTTGTAGCGTTGGTAATGTTTCGGAAGAAATGTTGCGGAAATATATAGAGAACCAAGGATAGAAAGGTGGTGACAGTGAGTGCTAAAAGCATATAAATACAGGATATATCCAAACAAAGAGCAAAAAATACAGATTGCAAAAACATTTGGCTGCTGCCGTTTTGTTTATAATCAGACTTTGGCATACCGCAAAGACACTTATGAGAACGAAAAGAAATCTGTCAGCAAAACAGACTGTAATAATTACTGTAACAGGGAATTAAAGAAAGAATACGAATGGCTGAAAGATGTGGATAAGTTTGCGTTAACCAACGCTATTTACAATATGGATGCAGCATACCGGAAATTCTTCAAAGAACACGCAGGTTATCCTAAGTTCAAAAGCAAGCGTGACAATCATAAATCTTATACGACAAATTATACGAATGAAAATATTGTGGTAGATTTTGAGAAGGGGAGGGTCAAATTACCAAAACTAAAGATGGTAAAGGCGAAACAGCCCAGGGAATTTGAGGGGCAGATAAAATCAGCCACAATTTCTCAAATGCCAAGCGGAAAATATTTTGTTTCAATTATGCATCCGAAAATATGGTTTTGCGTTTCAGGGAAAAAAGGTACTTATTGGTTAACATAAAAACTTTTCATAAAATTTTGCAATTCCCTCTATTATTTTGTCAAATAATGTGTATAATAGTAAGAAAGACAGGCTGGCAGGTTTTCCATCATAGATATAAATATAAGAAAGGGGTGTAATTATGCTGTAGATTTAAACACCAGCTTCCAAAGAACCAGTTACAAAAAACAAAAATTTCAAAACAGATATAAACTAAATCACAAAATCTCCGATAAATATTACATAGAGGATGAGAAGTCCTTAGATTGGGAATCGCGATACAATAGAAGTTTATATATAGAAGCAGCTCCCAATTACTATGTATACGTTTCAGAGGAAGGAGGAGTCTTTTATGCGTATAGATGCTTATAACCAGATACAGAAACTTTATGGAACCGGCAAAGCGAAGAAGGCCGATGATATGAAGCAGGCAGCCACCAGCTTTCATGATCAGTTATTGCTTTCCGCAGCCGGAAGGGATGTTCAGATTGCAAAACAGGCAATTGCCAATGCTCCTGACATCAGAGAGAGTCTTGTAGCCCCCCTTAAAGAACGGATTGACAATGGCACTTACGAGGTGGATACTGAAGATTTCGCCGCAAAATTACTGGATAAATATAATGGATTATTTTAAAAGCGGGGGAAATCGGTGGCTAGTTTATTAGAAAATTTGATAGACGTATTAGGCAGGGAAACGCAAGAGTACGAAACTCTTGTAACCTTTGCCGAACAAAAAACCCCTGCAATTGTCAAGGGGGATATAGAAAGCCTGAAGAAAATCACGGAGGACGAACAGGAAGTCGTAGGCAGAATCCAGAAAATGGAGAAGCAAAGAAATAAATTTCTGGCTGATATTGCCAACGTAGTTAACAAGGATGTTGAAACATTGAAACTGACAAACTTGGTTCAGATGCTTGAATCAATACCCGATCAGCAGCAGAAGCTGATTGCGGTACATGAACGGTTAAAGAAAACAACACAGTCGCTCAGCGAATTAAATGACAGAAATCAAATGCTGATAGCGGATAAATTGGAAATGGTAAACTTTAACCTCAATATGATTCGAAATCTGAAATCTGCGCCGCAAACAGCCAATTATTCGAAGGACGCTCACGAGAATGGCAGCGTACTTGGTATTTTTCACGGTGGTTTCGACGCAAAGCAATAGAGTAGAAAACACGAGGTGAGATACCATGTCTTTGTTTGGAGCATTATATATCGGTGACAGCGGACTTCGCGCATCACAAAATGCGTTAAATACAGTAGCGCATAATCTTTCTAACATTAATACGCCCGGATATGTGCGCCAGCAGGTGTCACAGTCCGACACTACATATAGTAATAGTTCTACAAACCGTGCCGGTAAGACACTACAAATCGGAGACGGTGTCAAATATTCCGATTGTAGGCACATCAGGGATGCATTCCTTGATGCCGCCTATCGTGAGGAGTCAGGAAGATATTCCTATTATGAAGTATCTTATTCCGCAATATTAGAGATAGAGGATATTATGGGTGAGTTCGCGGATTCCGCATTTAGCGATTCCGTATCAGCGCTTTGGTCATCAATTCAAGAATTGTCAAAGCATCCCAATGATCCTACGAATATTTCATTGTTTGTACAGAAATCGGCTATTTTTGCTGAAAATTCGACGGCTGTATATCAGTCTTTTGTGGAATATCAAAATAATTTAAACAGACAAGTAAAAAATGCGGTAGCCGATATCAATAGTATCGGTGAAAGAATTGTGGAATTAAATAAACAGATTATGAGAATTGAGTCCGGCGGTGTGGAAGGAGCAAACGATTTGCGCGATGAGCGTGATTTGCTGTTGGATACGCTTGCAGGCTATGGAAATATAAAGTATGAAGAAAACGTCAACACTTCTGTAACGGTTTGGTTTAACGGCGTTAATTTTGTAAATGAAACCACCATGAATAAGATGGAGATGCTGACAGATGATGAGTCCGGCTTTGTAACGCCATACTGGCCGCACAATACACTCTGGATAACCGATAAAAATGGTCAAAAGGTACAAGATTTTGAATCTGCAAAAGTTTTTAATTTAACAGAAAAGATTTCAATGGCAAACGGAACCGATATGGGTTCGCTTCGGGCACTGCTTTTGGCAAGGGGTGATCACAGTGCAGATTATACGGATTTAGCGGTAGATGTCTGCACACAGAGAAAACTTGATGCACTTGGCATTACAAAAGAACAGTATAATGCAGAATATGGGAAAAAATATTATAATGATTACATTGCAAACTCCGTTATGATGAATGTAATGGGAGAATTTGACAATTTAGTAAATAATATTACTACAAGAATTAACCGCGTCCTTGCTGAGAACTGCGATCCTGTAAGCGGATATCTTTGTAATAAAGATGGTTCACCAATTCAGATGTTTGAAAAGCTTTCTGGCAGCGGTTATGAGAAAGTAATGCTTTCTGATAAAGAGTATGAGGCATTAAAAGCAGAAGGCGCGCTTTTAATTCCGATTTGTGACGAAAAAGGTAATGTGATTCCAAACAATTACTGGAAATATATTGAAGAGGATCCGTCTAACGCATTTTCGCTTTATACGTGTTCTAACCTTAAGATTAATCAAGATTTATTACAGACACCGATGCTGCTTGGATTTTTATTAGAGGATGATTCAGCGGACTTTAATATCGGGAAAGCGCTTGTGGAGGAGTTTGCAAACGAGGATATTTACTTAAATCCTAACGCAACGAAAAAAAGCTCTTTTGAAAGTTGTTATACAGATTTAATGAGTCAAGTAAGCTCTGGCGGAAATACATTTAAGCTGCTCTATGAATATGAACAGCTTGCAGTAGAACAGGCAGAAAATGAAAGACAGACAGTTATTGGCGTTTCTCATGACGAGGAACTAGAACATATGATTATGTTCCAAAATGCTTACAATGCTGCGAGCCGCTATATTAATGTCGTAAATTCCATGCTTGATACGCTGTTAAGTATGGCTCGGTAAAGGGGGATTATACAATGCCATCTACATTTTTAGGCTTAAATACATCATATACGGGTTTGATTGCTGCCAATGCATCATTAAACACTACCGCAAATAATATTGCAAATATTGAAACACCGGGTTATACAAGACAGCAAGTTAATCAGACCGCAGCAGAAGCAATGCGTGCTTATGCAGGATACGGCTGTGTGGGAGCCGGCGTAGACACATTGGGAGCAGAGCGGATTCGAGATATCTATTACGATCAGAAATATTGGAATAATAATTCTAAATTGGGCGAGCAGGAGAAGAAGTTATATTATGCGTTGTTAGTTGATAACTATTTAAGAGATCAGAGAGGAACAAATGCTGTAGAAGGTTTTCAAACAATTTTTGATGCATATGACAATGCAATGTCTTCATTGGCAACCAACACGGCAAGTCCAGATCATGCCCGTGAGTTTATTGGAAGTGCGAATAAATTATGTGAATATTTTAATTTGTTATATAATAATTTCCAAAAGATGCAGATTGATGTAAATGATGAAATCGGCATCAAGGTAAATGAAATTAATGGTATTGCGCAGGAAATTGCTTCCCTAAATAAACAGATTAATACAGTGGAAGTTAATGGCAATACAATGGCGAATGAACTTCGTGATAAAAGAGATTTATTGGTAGATCAGCTTTCCGCGGTAATTGATGTGGAATGTGAAGAACGCCCGATTTATACAACCAGCGGCAGAGAGTCCGGAGTTTCTGATTATATTGTGAAAATTGCAGGCGGTCAGGTTCTAGTGGACGGCAAAGATTACAGACAATTAGAATGTGTCCCAAGAACCTCATGGCAGAAAGTAGATCAGAATGAAGCGGATGGACTTTATGATATCTGTTGGACGGATTCCGGTCAGGAAATGAATGTACAGGCAACTGTTGTGCGCGGGGAGTTAAAGGGTTTAATAGAAATGCGTGACGGTAATAATGATGAGGCATTTCATGGTAAGATTACTTCCGTAGATACAATCAATAATTCTGTAACGGTGAGAGTGACAGACGATTATCTGAAAAATATTGCGAAATCCACACTGCCTTTAACGGATGGACGGATTGTGCTTGGCGGTGAAAAGTTTTATTATAAAGATTTTGAAGTAACGCTTGACGATAACGGCGAATGCTATTATACTTTTAACCTTTCAGATGACAGAAGCAGGAATCCGGTTCCAATATCCAAGGATAAAATCGGATATAATGCTAAAGTCGGAGAGCAGATGGACTATCAAGGAATTTCTTACTATCTTGCGCAGATGAATGAATGGGTGCGCGATTATGCTGCTGCTTTCAATAGCATTTATGGTGGTGAGGATACAAGAGATTTTGATGAAAAGGACAGAACAGGAGCAATCTTTTTTACTGGTGATAATAAAGTAACCGGCGACCAGTATGCGTTAGAAACAAAAGGAGACTATAGTTCATTATATGCCTGGTATGCATCGCAGGGACAGAAGGAGAAAGACGGAGGACTGATTCGTGCTACTTATAAGTCTTCAGAGGATGGTTACTATGCGTTAACGGGAGGAAATTTTGCAGTAGAGAATTCAGTAGAGAATGATCCACGTACCTTTGCAACACATACTGTTGAATGGGATGGTGAATCAAAATATGATTCTGTGTCAGAACTTCTTGATCTTTCGACCAATTTGGATAAAATGAGATTTCGAGGCTGTGACGCCAGAAGTTTCTTAACCTGTTTGATGGGAGATGCGGCATTGAATGCAAATAGTGCTTCCAGCTTTAGTGCAGTATATGGGAGTATTGAGGAATCTATACAAAATAGCCGTTATTCGATTAGTGGAGTGGATACCGATGAAGAAGCGGCGAATATGATAAAGTTTAAGAGTGCATATAATTTGGCTAGTAAAATGATATCTGTTTTAAACGAATGCTATGAACGTTTGATATTGGAAACAGGAGTTTAAAAACAGGAGTTTAATAAGTATTCAATAGACATATAATTGAAAACAGGAAAGGGGCGGCGTAAGGTATGGCAATGAGAGTTACAACCAAGATGATGCAGAATACATCTCTTCGGAATTTGAATACAAGTAAGGCGCGTGAGGAAAAATTATTGGTGCAGCTTGCCACGGGTAAAAAAATATCAAGACCATCAGATGACCCAGTGATTGCAATTCGAGCATTGAAGTTGAATTCTTCATTAGATAAAATTAATCAATATTATGAGAAAAATGCGAAAGATGCTGAAAGCTGGCTGGGTTTGACAGATTCTGCAATTGCAACGGTAAATAAAATATTAACAGGTGAGCAGGGGATTCGTCAATATTTTGAACAGGCAGCAACAGGGCATTTGGATGGTGATGACCGGAAGAAGATCTTGGATAATATTTCAAAGCTTGTGGAGGAGATTTACTCGACAGGGAATGCAAGCAGTGCAGGGAGAAGTTTGTTTACAGGATACCGAACCAATTTACCATTGACATTTAATAAAGCAAAAGAAGAGAATTATGCTATTACAGAACAGCTTACCAATGAATCGATTGATCAGATTACCTATATTAAACAAGGGGATCTTCCAGCAATTAATGAAGGGAATTTTAATACAGTTAATACCAATGAGTATTATGTGTCAGCGAATGATATATATAGAATAAGACTTGCATATAAAGATACGGCAGCTATTAAACAGAAAGTGGATGCGAATGGTAATCCTAAAACGGACGCAAATGGTAATCCGGTTTATGACAGGAATATTACACTGAGTTTTGGCGATTTTAGTAATGGCGGAGTAACGAAAACGTATAGTGCAGAGAACGGAGATATTAGATGTTTTGAAAATGCTACGGAAGACGCATATGCTTTTGCAATAGAGAATCCGGATAAGATGGTTTACATTGCTGAAACAGGTGAAGTATTATTAGGCAATGACATACAGAAGGAACTTTCTGAATTGAGCAGCAATACAGAAATCCGTGTAAGTTATGAAAAAGAAAATTGGAAAGTGGGGGATCTTGACCCGATTCATTATTTCTATACAGAGCGAAAAGAGCCAGTTACAGATAGAACATTAAAATATAATCCAGGATTCTTGGAAGGTGGCAGCAAACAGATAATTGAATATGATATTGGCAATAATCAGACGATTCGTGTAAATACCACAGCGGACGAAGTATTTGATCATGGTATAGGTAGGGACGCAGATGAACTTGTAAATATGCTTCAACAGTATGGCACGTTGGATAACAATTATAAGACTGTTCAGGAAATGATTGCTTCTAATAAATATGAGGGAGAGGATCTTACAAAACTGGAACAACATCTTGAAGCGATTGGCAAAGCACGTACTATGATGCGCGATAAAATTGAAAAACAATGTGGTGCAATGCTTACGAGAGTAGATGGATATATTGCAAACTGCACATTGGCTGAAACAAGCTGTGGATCAAGAGAAAGTCAGTTAACCTTAGTTCAGAATAGATTAGGTGTCCAAAAAGAAAATTATGAGGAACTTGTAAGTTCTAATGAAGATGCAAACTACCCAGATCTTGCCATTCAGTTAAACAGTATCCGGATGACATATCAGGCGGCGCTTTCGTCGATTAGTTATGTAATGCAGACATCACTTTTAGACTTTATTTAATGCTTATTGAAATGGAGTGAACAAATTATGAGAGAGCTAAATACGCGGGCATTTGGGCCGATTGCAATTGAGGAGGACAAAATTATACGGTTTGAGCATGGCATTTTAGGTTTTCCGGATTTAAAGGATTTTACACTGATATTTAATCTGGAGAAAGGGCAGGAGTCAAGCATTAAGTGGCTCCAGTCCCTTCAAGAGCCGAATTTTGCAATGCCCGTAATGAACCCTGAACTGGTAATGCCGGGATACAGTCCAAAATTTGATAGAGATTTCTTAACGCCGTTGGGGGATAATCTTGATGGTGATAATATAATAATGTTTGTTACCGTTACGGTGCCAAAAGACATCACGAAAACGACCGTCAATCTGCGTGCGCCGATTATTATTAGTGTGGACAACCGCAAAGCGGTGCAGCTTATCAGTGATGATGAAGCGTATGATATTAAACACGCGATTTATGACGATTTGATGGCAGATAAGGCAGCACAGGTATAGACAACAGCATTAAGACTATAGGAAGAAGGCAGGTGAAAGGTATGCTGGCATTATCAAGAAGGAAAGGCGAGGCACTGATTATCAATAATGATGTGGAGATAACAGTGTTGGAAATCAAGGGAGAACAGGTGAAAATTGGAATAGCAGCGCCCAAAGAGGTTCCTGTGTATCGCAAAGAGGTATATATCCAGATACAGGAAGCAAATAAGGAAGCATCTGCTAATACGGCAGGTATGGAGCAGCTCGCAAATCTGTTTAAAAAATAGCCCCAAAAAGATTGGAAAAAAATATAAAAACTTTTCAATAAGCTATTAAGAATTTACACATAAGAACCGATATATGTAATAACGAGGTTGAGATAACAAAGTTAAGTAAAGCCAAGAAGTTCAGGGCGATGTACATGTATCGAGCATGGAGGTGAATATCATGTATGTAGAAAGCATGGGAATGTCAGTAGGGAACATGGCAAATACAGCCACGGCAAATATTAACACAGTACGCCAGGCAGGCACAGCGAATGCTGCTCCGGTGAAGCAGCCGGCAGCGGATGCAGGTACAGTGAAACAGACAGGAGAATCAATAAGTTCAATTCCAGCAAAGCAGACCGTGACGTCCGCAGCAGAGAATACTGTTCGTACAGAATCAGCAGATACAGAACAGGCGAAGAAAGATATCGCAGCGATCTACAGCAAGGATAATGACAAACGTGCTACGCTGGACGAAAAGCGAGCAGCAGAGAACGAGAAGATTCGGAAAGCAATTGACACAATGCGTGCACAGCTTCCTAATTCAGAAGTGAAATTTGGAATTCATGAGAGAACTGGCAGAGTGACAATTAAGGTTTTAGATAAAGGGACAAAGGAAGTTGTAAGGGAAATCCCCGCTGAGAAAACATTGGATATGATAGCGAAATGCATGGAATTTGCAGGGATTTTAATTGACGAGAAAATGTAAGAGCCTAAGTAATAAAAGGCTTGAAATAGATGTATGTAAACGATTCGATAGATACAGAAAGGTAGTGGGATTCAGATATGTCAGATTTATTAAGAATGACAGGCATGTACTCCGGAATGGATACGGAGAGTATCATCGCATCACTTGTAAGTGCAAAACAGACGAAAGTTACAAAGCTCAAGGGAGAGCAGACGAAGCTGGAATGGAAACAGACCGCGTGGCAAGATTTAAATAAGAAGATTTACAGCTTATACAGTAGTACGCTTTCAAAGCTGCGTTTAACAGGAGCATACAAGAAGAAGAAAACAACATGTTCCGATCCGACAAAAGCAACGATTGTGGCAGGAGATACTGCTGTTGAAGGAACACAGACTTTGATGATTAATAAAACTGCAAAATCAGGTTATTTGACAGGTGCAGAGATTAAACATACAAAAGTCAGAGAGGAACCGCTGACAGATGATGACGGAAATATTGTAAAAGATGAGAATGGGAAAACGATATATAAGGAAGTAGTATATGATTCACCGTTAACATTAAGCAGTGCAATGTCAGAAATTAACAGTGGCATTATTGGGAATACGCTTACGGTAACAGTTGGCACAGGTGAGAACGCTAAGACAACTGAGATTGAGATAAAAGATGAAAAGAATGAGAAGGGCGAAACCGTCCCGATGACAATAAACAAGTTCCTTTCTAAGCTGCGCGAAGCTGGTATTAATGCGTCGTTTGATGAAGAAAACCAAAGATTTTTCTTCGCTTCAAAAGGAACGGGAATGGAGAATGAATTTACAATTAAGGATAGCAGCGCTACAAATTCTACTTTGAAGGCGTTAGGTGTTGATGATAATAATTATATGTATGGTTCTGTGCTGTCATATAACCAGAGTGATCGAATAAAAGGTACTGATTCCATAGAAAATGTGTTGGGCTCATTGAATGGACAGAGCCAAAAGATCAATGTACGTGTTGGTACCAGATCACATACGATTAATCAGAACGGTACGAATAAGACATATATTACTGATGGAGAAGATTTTGAGATAACTGTTGACGCAAGTACAACAATTGATCAATTTGTTAATAAACTAAAAAATATTGGTGTAGATTGTGAATATAATGAGGCCAGTCAACGCTTTGAAATCAAGGGCGACAAGAAGATGGTACTGTCACAAGGACAGGGAAATGGTGCAAACGGAATTACAGATGATCAGATTGAGAAGCTTGGTCTTAATACACTGAATAAAGAGGGCGGAATACAAGTAGGTGCAACGTTGTTTAAAGATAATCCGCCACCGCGTAGATTAAATGGTTCAGAGAAGATAGCAGATTTAGATGACCGAACAGTTCCGCCCAATTATAGCCTTGTAGGAAAAACGATAGAGGTAACTGTCGGCAGTGGTGATAATGCCAAAACAAGAAAAATAAAAATTACAGACACTATGACATTAACAGATTTTACCAAAGAGATGAATAAGGCTGGTATACAGGGAAGTTTTAATAATGCGTCGCAGCGTTTTATATTCTCTACAAATCAGGAATTGTCGATTCAGGTAAAAGATGCAAGTGGCAATGTAGAAAGTGACCCATCTAATTCTTTAAAAGTACTTGGATTAGAGGGAGAATTGACAAAATCGGATAATGAATGTACCAGAATCGCAGCCAGCGATGCAGAGATTGTGTTGAATGGCGCAACATTCACATCATCATCAAATGCTATAGCTGTAAATGGTTTAACTGTTAATGTATTGGCAAAGACAGAAGAAGAAATTCAATTTACAACGACTACGGATTATGACGGGATCTATGATACGATTAAGGATTTTTTCTCAGAATATAACGAATTAATCAATGAGATAGATAAACTTTACAATGCCGATTCTGCAAGAAAATATGATATGCTGACGCAAGAGCAGAAAGAGGCAATGTCGGATGAAGAAATAGAAAAATGGGAAGGTACGATTAAAGCTTCTTTACTGCGCAAGGATAATTCTCTCTCAACAGTTATGAATTCTCTGGTAGAGATGATGATGGGAGGATATTATACAAATCCGTTGACAGATGAAAAGAAAGAAGCCTTGATTGATGAATATGCGGAGGAGATGAAGTTAACTCCAGCGCAGAAGAAGGCTTTGTCAGATGAGCAAAAGGAAAACATATATAATATTTGGTATGCGAAAAATGGTAATAAAAAGTATTTATCAGATTACGGTATTAAGACGTTAAACTATTTTGAAGCGAAAGATAATGAACGCCATGCATACCATATTGATGGCGATGAAGATGATGAAGCTACTGGTACAAAGCAGAATAAGCTGAAGGCAGCAATTGCAGATGATCCAGAAGGAACAGCAGAGTTCTTCGCAGGATTGTGCAAGAATATGTATGATACCCTCGGCAAGCTAATGGAAAGAACCGATTACAGCAGTATGTATAAGGTTTATAATGATAGACAGATGACAAAAGAGTATGAAAACTATACAAAGAAAATTAAGGAGGCAGAGAAAGAACTAAGTGCATATGAGGACAAATGGTATAAGAAGTTCTCAGCAATGGAAGTGGCACTATCAAAGCTTCAGTCCAACAGTAACGCAGTTACAAGTATGCTTGGTTAAATTTTATCGTAACTGTATTGATTGCGCAACAGCGAAAGAGGTAATTGGCGGATGCTTAAACAAAATGGATATGCACAATACCAGAATGCAAAGATTATGACGGCATCTCCTGCTGAGCTGACCCTGATGCTTTATGAAGGAGCGATTAAATTTGGGAATATAGCAATTTTGGCGATGGAGAACAAAGACCCCGCGAAGGCTCATGAAAATGTTGTAAAAGTTGAAAAAATCATACAGAATTTCAGGGAAACACTTGATAAGAAGTATCCAGTATGGAAAGATTTTGAAAATGTATATGTATATTTGCTTCGAAGATGTCATGAGTCTAATATAGCAAAAGATCCAGTGATTATGGAAGAAGTTGTAAAGCATTTACGCTCTATGCGTGATAACTGGAAGGAAGTTATGAAGAAAGTGGCAAGTGATAAGTCGAACCCACAGGCTTTGGCTAAAATTGCCGGAGGGCAGAACAATCGTGTTGGGTATACTGTTTCTAAAACCGCAGCTATGCGGCGTACAGGTACTTAACAATCAAGCCGCGAAGGGGAAAATGCATGACAGAAGACTATTTGCAGATTATGGTAGAAAGCCTTCAAAAGAAAAATGATGTTTTAGATAAGATAACAGAGTTGGAGAAAAGGCAATTGACTCTTGCCTTGAAACAGCCCCCAGACTTAGAGGCGTATGATGCTTTGATGGATGTTAAGGGCAATTTGATAGATGAGCTTGGCAGGCTCGATGATGGGTTTACACATACTTACGAACTAGTAAAGGATGAGGTACAAAAAAATCCCCATCAGTATCAAGAGCAGGTACACGCTATGCAGGAGTTGATCCGCGCAGCAATAGAAAAAGGCGTTTCTATTGAGGCACAGGAACAGCGCAATAAGCAGGCGATGCAGAATATGCTGCGTACTAAACGCGTGGAAATCAAACAAGTAAAGGTTTCAAACAGCGCTGCCAGCCAATATTATAAAGCCATGAGTCGGATTAATAATATTGATCCGCAGCTTATGGATAGAAAAAATTAACATTCGGCAAGGAAGTCGAATGACAATAAACATGGATGGGTATATGGAATAATTTTTAGGGGTTATTCTAATACTTACACATTACTTAATATCAGATAAGTATGATTTCAGATAAGTATGATTTCATATTATTATGATATATAGCGGGAAAAGATTAGAGGAAGTGCACCCCAAGGTGAACTTCCTCTTTTGCGCCCAAAAAGCGAAATGCTGGCGCAGGATCTTTGTACCGATTATATATATTACAACTTCATATTGCTTACCAATGTGTAAAGCAAACGGCCGGGTGGCCAACCGGTCACGCTTTACAATTTTCCCAGGGTTAGTGTGAAAAGGAGGAAGAAATAAATTTTTCACATTGTAAGGGGAGAACTACTTTAATAACGCGGCAAGGATCGCTGCAAGTTTTAATTTCAAGGAGGAAATAATTATGGTAGTACAGCACAATTTACAAGCTATGAACTCAAACAGGATGTTAGGTATCACAACAAAGACGATGGCAGGTTCAACAGAGAAGTTGTCTTCTGGTTATAAAATCAATCGTGCAGCAGATAATGCAGCAGGGCTTTCAATATCTGAAAAAATGAGAAAGCAGATTAGAGGTCTTACTCAGGCTTCTACAAACGCAGAGGACGGTATTTCTTCTGTACAGACAGCCGAAGGTGCTTTGCAGGAAGTTCAGGATATGCTTCAAAGAATGAATGAACTGGCAGTACAGGCAGCAAACGGAACAAACTCTATAACAGACCGTGGATATATTCAGGACGAAATCGATCAACTCGTAACAGAAATTGACAGAGTTGCTGAAACCACAAAATTTAATGAAACATATCTGTTGAAGGGTGATCCAGTAGGAAATGGCAAGAACGTTTACACACAAAGCTATGGTATGACATATGCAAGAAATACCGGCTTTAATGCAGATAAAGATTTTGGCGGAACAGGAAGCATCAGTGTTCATCATAATTACTTGGGTAATGATGCGTTGATTATCGCAACGAGTTCGTTGGGATCTGCAGTAAAAGCAACATCTGTAGTACTTACTGGCGGAGATGATATCACAGCATATTTGAAGGATGTTCAGAATGGATCAAAGGGTACCATTAACACAAGTTCCTTTGCAGCATTTAAACTCCAGACAGCAGCACAAGCAGCAGCAAGTATCGCTGTCAATGTTTCAACAGGTGATATGTCTGTAAGAAAAGGTCAGACAGTATATGTATTAGATAAGGAAAATAATCAGATAATTAAATTGCAGTCTGGTGATGATGTATCAAAATATGTAAAGAATGTAAGTGTATCTTCAAACCGAAATACATCAGCAACAGGAAATACACCATCTGTATCAGCAACTACAAGTGTTAGTTTTATGGAAGTGGCAGATGGCTATCAATTCCTGCAGGTAATGCCTAAAACTGGCGATGGCAGCTCATCAGATATAAATGTTGAGAAGACAAGAGCGGAAGCGCAGCTTTATGATGGTCAGGGTAATGCGGTATCTGGTGTAGGTCTAAGGGATTTCTTTAATCAGTTTGGAGTCTATAAGGTTGGTAGCCTGTATCTGGATGCAGAGGGCAAGCATGCGATTGAGTCATCAGCTAGTATTTCGCAGTATGTGAATACCAGTATGACAAGAGTTGCAGATGATTTAAGCTTCAAACTCCATGTAGGTGCAGATTCTGCAAAAGAAAACAAGATTACGGCAACCATTAAGTGCTTAACAGCAGCAGGTCTTGGTATTGATGTATTAAAGCGTTCACAGTCAGGTTTGGTAGATGATTCCGGTGCGAAAGCAACAGATGCAATTGATGTAATTGCAGATGCCCTTCAGGTAATCTCTACACAGAGATCCGCACTTGGTGCTATCCAGAATCGTTTGGAGCATACAATTAAGAACTTAGACAACGTCGTTGAGAACACAACAAGCGCTGAGTCAACAATTCGTGATACTGACATGGCAACAGAGATGGTAAAATACTCTAACAATAACATTTTGGCGCAGGCAGGACAGTCAATGCTTGCACAAGCTAATCAGGCTAATCAGGGTGTATTATCATTACTGGGCTAATTGGATGATAATAGCAAAATGTAAATATGGTAAGAACGAGCAGGCGCACTGGATTTCCAGTGCGTTTGTTTATGAAACCCATGCAAAGGAAACAAGCCTCGCGGTTTAGGGCTGATATTTTATTGATTGCTTTATATAGTAATATTTACAGACAATAGATATAGTATACATAATATGACTGATAGTTTTAAATATTATTCAAAAATTTCAAAAATTCATGACTTTTAAAATTTTTGATTTTTTTCAAAAAAGTGCTTGCAATTTTTGAAATAGTCGTATATAATGATAATTACCAAGTAACACAACGAAAACAAAATAAAAACAAGATAATCTATAGCAGTATTGGAAATGGTTAGAAGGGAATCATAGACAGTACGAAACAGATTAGGGACTTTTATGGAAGGGATTACTAGAAAAGAAGGGTTTTAGTAAAAACAGAAATAAAAGGAATAGAAAATAAAAAAGTTTTCAAAAAAGGCTAAAGTAGAAGGAACTTGCAGCCGATAAATAGTGTGAAGGGAAGCCTCCAAGGGATTGGAGAAAAATTATAGAAAATAAGTTTCATAAATAAGTTTCATAGGGGTGTGAAGCTTATTGGATTGGGCGGAATGAATGGAGTACAGGAAGCCTATAATAGACATATCAACAATTGAATAATTTTAGATATGGATATCGGGAAGTATAAGGGATTATAATTAATATGTAAGCGGGCAGTTGTAGAATCGTTGGAGTATGGCGGTTTTATTAAAGTGTCCCATTTGGCGTGGGAAAAATTAATAATAGAGTGATATAGAAACATCCATTTACAAGATGTAAAAGCAGGATTTTGATAATTTTGTTTAAATAAATATTCAATTATAGGATATTTTGACTATATCAAAGCATATATAATATAGGAATTACCATATATAGTATATTTTAATAGTATATCTTAATCATAGAAAAACATATATATCATTAAAGTTGTTATATAACGGGACTGTGAAATGTAATAATGCACAAATTATATTTCACGAAACGGCACAAGGCAGACGGCGACAGACCGATGCCGTTTGTCGATAAAAGCCAAGACAGGAAGTCAGGCACCCGATTATATATAGATAAAAACTGAATATAGCACAAATCAAAACAATCAAAGCATGATGGATGGAAGGGCGGCCGACTGGATATCTGGATTGCGTTCCGGCTCTGTTAAAAAGGATTTTAAGGGGCATGGAAATGACAGGCTGCGGCAGGGAAGCCGCGGAACAACAAAACCACTAATTTATATTTCAAGGAGGAAATAATTATGGTAGTACAGCACAATCTTCAAGCAATGAACTCAAACAGAATGTTAGGTATCAATCAGGGTACTATGGCAGGATCTACAGAGAAATTATCTTCTGGTTATAAGATTAACCGTGCAGCAGATAATGCAGCAGGCCTTTCCATTTCTGAGAAGATGAGAAAACAGATTAGAGGTCTGTCACAGGCATCTACGAACGCAGAGGATGGTATTTCTTCCGTGCAGACAGCAGAAGGTGCGTTGCAGGAAGTTACAGATATGCTTCAAAGAATGAACGAGTTAGCAGTTCAGGCAGCAAACGGCACAAACTCACAGACAGACCGTCAGTATATTCAGGACGAAATTGATCAGCTCGTAACAGAAATCGACCGTGTTGCTGAAACAACAAAGTTCAATGAAACATATCTCTTAAAGGGTGATCAAGCTGGAAACGGTAAATCAGTATATACACAGAGCTATAATGTTACTTATATGAGAAATACTGGATTTAATACAACCAAAATAAACGGCGGAAAAGGAAGTATCAGTGTTCAGCACAACTATGTAGGAAATGATTCCTTAATTATCGCAACCAGCAGCTTGGGATCTTCTGTAAAAGCAACTTCTGTTGTTTTAGGCGGCGGTGATGATATTACACCATATCTTCAGAGCGTAGCTGATGGCAAAACAGGTACTATTAATACAAGTTCTTATGCAGCATTCAAATTAACACAGGCATCTGTAGCGACAAACAGTATTGCTGTTAATGTTTCAACTGGTGCAATGTCAGTTAAGACGGGTGCAACTGTATATGTGTTGGATAAAGAGAATAATCAGATTATCAAGCTGCAGGCTGGTGATGATGTATCGAAGTATGTAAAGAACGTAAGTGTATCAATAAACAGAAATGCAACAAGTACAGGTGGAACAACAGGTACAACAAATACTACTTCAGCTACGACAAGCGTTAATTTTATGGAAGTAGCAGATGGGTATCAATTCTTGAAAGAAATGACAACTGCACAAGCTTCTGCTGTAAATGTAGAGAAGACAAAAGGCGAGGCACAGCTTTATGATGGTCAGGGTAATGCGGTATCTGGTGTAGGATTAAAGAATCACTTTAATGAATTTGGTGTCTATAAGGAAGGTAGTCTATATACTGATGCAGAAGGCAAAACAGCGGTTAAGTCAGCAAGTATCTCTACTTATATCAATACATCATCAACAAGAGTAGCAGATGATTTAAGCTTCAGTCTCCATGTAGGTGCAGATTCTGCAAAAGAGAACAAGATTACTGCTCGGATTCAGACTATGACAGCAGCTAGTCTTGGAATCGATGTATTAAAGAGCACACAGTCTGGTATTGTAGACTCTACAGGTGGTAAGGCTACAGACGCTATCGACGTTATTGCAAGCGCATTGCAGCAGGTATCTACACAGCGTTCCGCTCTTGGTGCTATCCAGAACCGTTTGGAGCACACCATCAAGAACTTGGATAACGTTGTTGAGAATACAACAAGTGCTGAATCTTCTATCCGTGATACAGATATGGCAACAGAGATGGTTAAGTACTCTAATGTTAATATCTTAGCACAGGCAGGTCAGTCTATGTTAGCACAGGCTAATCAGTCTAACCAAGGCGTACTTTCACTTCTTTAATTCGTAGTCTGAATTAAGAGGGTAGGCGAAAACGCTTAGAATAGAGAATAATAGAGAATAAGAGAACGGGATTTCAGGTAGTAATGCAATAATATTGAAAATATTACACTTCTGAACGGAAGGAGCCAGTGCGAAAGCACTGGCTCTACTTTTTTATGCGCACGGGCAAAGCTGTATTTGCAACTTTACACTTTTTTTTATAAAAATTGTATTGATTTGTGCGCCAATTTATACTACACTAGACTATACGTACTACGCTTTTTTGAGAACGATGTTTTTGGGAGGAATTGCTATGTATAGGAAGGTAATGAAATTCTTAGAGGCATGGAAAGACAGCAGACACCGCAAGCCCTTAATTCTGCAGGGCGCTCGGCAGGTTGGAAAGACATACTCTATATTGGAGTTTGGGCGAATGCATTATGAAAACGTTGCATATTTTAATTTTGAAACAAATCCCAAACTGTCGGAAACGTTTGAGGAAAGCATTAGTCCAGATTATTTGCTTCCTATATTGTCACATATAGCGGGGCAGACGATTGTAAAAGAAAAAACCTTAATCGTGTTTGATGAGGTGCAGTTGTGCGAGAAGGCGCTGACTTCATTAAAATATTTTTGTGAGGATGCGCCGGAATATCATATCATTGTTGCGGGGAGTCTGCTTGGTGTAGCAGTGAATCGAGCGGAATTTTCGTTCCCTGTTGGCAAAGTAGATATTAAGACGTTGTTTCCTATGGATATGGAGGAGTTTTTACTGGCACAAGGGGAACAAGAACTTGCGGAACAAATCAAGGAATGTTTTCAGACGAATGCACCATTGCCGTCTGCACTCCATAACGCGGCAATGCAGCGTTACCGCCAGTATCTTGTTATTGGTGGAATGCCAGAGTGTGTAAAGAAATTTGCGGAAACACAAGATTATATTTTAATCCGCCATACACAGGATACAATCTTAGTAAGTTATCTTAATGATATGAGTAAATACAACAACTTAAATGAAATTAAAAAGACACGTCTTGCGTTTGACAATATTACAGTGCAGCTTTCCAAGAAAAACACACGCTTTCAGTACAAATTAATTAAAAAGAGCGGACGTGCATCAGAATTTGAAAATGCAATTGAATGGTTGACCCTATCGGGTATTGTTTCACAGGTATATAAAGTTGAACAGGTAAAGAAACCGTTAGAAAATTATCGCGATATTGATTCTTTTAAAATTTACGTAGCTGATTTGGGACTTCTTTGTGCTAAAAAGGATTTAGTAGCAAATGATGTGCTTTATATGGTGGAGGAGTTAAATGATTTCAAAGGTGGTATGGCGGAGAATTATGTAAATACACAGCTTACCATGAATGGATATACAACATATTATTGGGAATCGGAGCGAGGAGCGGAAATAGATTTTATTATTCAGCGTGATGGACAGCTTATTCCTATAGAAGTAAAATCTGCTGATAATACCAGAGCGAAAAGTTTGAAAGTATATATGGATACCTTTCAACCAGCATATGCAATTAAGCTGTCGGCTAAGAATTTTGGATTTGAAGATGGAAAAAAGATTGTTCCACTTTATGCGGCGTTTTGTATTTAGTATTTTTAGACTATCTCAACATTTTGTTAATGAACTATTTAAACCACAAGTTTAATACAAAATAAGGGGAAAACATGGACTTTGCAGCGGATTTGCGCTATAATTATTTTATACTACATAACGTCAGAATTTACCGTACTGCAATGGTTAAACGTATATGGCTGGCGTTATGGAGTCAGGTTACTTGGAAATTTTAAGTTAAGCAGTATAAATTAATAGAAATATATAATAACGAGGAGGAAATGAGAATGGATAAAGAAACGAAGGAATTATTTGATGCCTTAATGAAAGAATTTGATAGAGTAGAACAAAAAATATATGGCAGGCTCAATGAAATGGATAATAAATTAGACACAATACAAAAAGATGTCAATTTATTAAAGGCACGTAATGATTATCTTGATTTGTATGCACTTTATAATCAACGGGAAAAACGTATATTTGATTTAGAACAAAGGGTGTCATAACAATCGTTCAATAGAGTGAATGAAATAGCAAAAAAGGGAGCTGTGTAAGCAGCTTCCTTTTTGTATGCAGAATTATTTTGAGGAAGTAAGAAGTTTTCTTCTGCTTAATGGTAGATTGATATAGGATAAATATTATGTTAACAAAAAATGTAAAAAATTGAAAAAAAGTCTTGCATAATCCAAAATTATGTAGTATTATGTTTACATAAGGAGTTAAGAAGTTATGTAAATCAAAATAGAACTAAAAATCAATTATTTTAGGCGAAATTGACACATAAGAACTTATTCCATAATCAGTTATGTAACCATAAATAAAGATGTTATGTAATTGAGTTATGTAAAGCGTGGATAACATAAAGCAAATTATCCTAAAACTTTACAAAAGTTTCAAGAATCCATGGTGGAGCTTGAACAAAGAAAAACAAAATAGTGATGCGGCAAGGAAGTCGCAGAAAAACGTATTTCAAGGAGGAAATAATTATGGTAGTACAACACAATCTACAAGCATTGAATTCAAACAGAATGTTAGGCATCAATCAGAAAACAGTAGCTGGTTCAACAGAGAAGTTATCTTCTGGATACAAGATTAATCGTGCAGCAGATGATGCAGCAGGTCTTTCTATCTCAGAAAAAATGAGAAAGCAGATTAGAGGATTGACACAGGCTTCTTCGAATGCAGAGGACGGTATCTCATCTGTACAGACAGCAGAAGGTGCGTTACAGGAAGTTACGGATATGCTTCAGAGAATGAACGAGTTGGCAGTACAGGCTGCAAACGGCACAAACTCTATAACAGACCGTGGTTATATTCAGGATGAAATTGACCAGCTTGTAACAGAGATTGATCGTGTTGCTGAAACAACAAAGTTTAATGAAACCTATCTCTTGAAGGGTGATCCAGCAGGAAACGGAAGGACAGTTTACACAGAAAGCTATGGTGTAACTTATGTAACGAACTATGCTTCTAATAAGGCCTCTGTTACACAGAAAATCAATTATATAGGTAGCGGAACGCTTATTATTGCAACAAGCAGCTTAGGATCTTCAACACGTGCAACAGCAGTTACTATTAATTCAGGCAGTGATATTACACAGTATCTTTCTGATAATACTACAATTAAGACCGCATCTTATGCAAAGTTTAAACTTGCAACAGCAGCAAGCAATCAGACAAGTATAACGATTAATAAAGCGAATGGTAAAATGACGGCAAAAGCAGCAATGTACGTATTGGATAAGGAGAATAATCAAGTTCTGAAATTAAATATAGGTGATGATGTATCAAAATATATAAAGAACGTACAGGCAAATGCAGCAGGTACTGGAGTAAACTTTATGGAAGCAGCAGATGGATATCAATTCCTTCAGGAAGATAAGGTTAGTACTGTTCAAACGGAAAAGGCGAAAGCAGAAGCACAGCTTTATGACGGACAGGGAAATGCTGTTTCAAGCGTAGGTCTTAGAGATTACTATAATGAGTTTGGTGTATATAATGGTGCACTTTACTCAGATTCTGAGGGTAATAATCCAGTTACAACAGCCAATATTGGAAAGTATGTCAATAAGACAGAAACAAAGGTAGCAGATGACTTAAGCTTTAGCCTGCATGTTGGTGCAGATTCTTCCTCAAGCAACAAGATTACGGCAAAGATTCAGACAATGACATCCGCAAGTCTTGGAATCGATGCATTAAAGAGTTCTCTGGCTGGTATCGTTGATACAACAGGTGACAAAGCAAAGGATGCTATCGATGTAATCGGTGATGCTTTACAGCAGGTATCTACACAGCGTTCTGCTCTTGGTGCTATCCAGAACCGTTTAGAGCATACCATTAAGAACTTAGATAACGTTGTTGAGAATACGACAAGCGCTGAGTCTTCTATCCGTGATACAGATATGGCAACAGAGATGGTTAAATACTCTAACTCTAATATTCTTGCACAGGCAGGTCAGTCTATGCTTGCACAGGCGAACCAGTCAAATCAGGGAGCATTAGCACTTCTGTAATCATAGGAGAAACGAGTGAACGGAGTTTAAATAAGGTGAGTATTTAAAATAAAGTAGTTCAATAAGTATGCAAAAATTGCAGGAAAGGTTGTGCGAAAATATAAATTAGTTGGATTTATCTGTCATTATACATAAGATTTGTGCTATGAAATATATAAATTATTTGTGCTATTAAAAATAAATTGATTGTGCTGAAAGGAACCGGTATGAAGGCCGGTTCCTTTTTCGGTTAAAAATTTAATATAAATCGTTGATTTACATAAAAAATATTGGTACTTTTCACATATTTTCCAATAGTTTACAGAACATGTTGCAAATAGTCTGAAAATAGCATATAATATAAGAAATTCAATGATTATTTCAAACAAATAATAAAGAAACATAAAAGGTAGCAAAATAATTTATTTTATTACCTTATTGAAACAAATTATTTAAAAAAAATATGTTAAGCCCTAAATTTTCAGAAAACAACGCCGATATAAATACTGTAAATGGAATTACGAAAACAAAACTGAAAAATTTATGATATGTTCATGGGGGAGTATAACCGAGAGCGTATCCAATTCTATTGAAGGATTATAAGGATTGCTTGGCGGAAGGGAATCTGCGGGCTAAAGTCAAGGAGGAAAAATTATGGTAGTACAACACAATCTTCAAGCAATGAATGCAAACAGAATGCTGGGTATCACATCAAGCGGAACTTCAAAGTCCACAGAAAAATTATCAAGCGGTTATCGGATTAACCGTGCAGCAGACGATGCAGCAGGTCTTGCAATTTCTGAAAAAATGAGAAAGCAAATCCGTGGTCTTGACCAAGCGTCAGAGAATGCGGAAGATGGTATTTCCTGCGTACAGACAGCAGAGGGCGCGCTCGCGGAAGTACAAGATATGTTACAGAGAATGAATGAGCTTACGGTGCAGGCAGCAAATGGAACCAATTCGATTACTGACCGTCAGTATATTCAGGATGAAATTGATCAGCTTGTAACAGAGATTGACCGTGTGGCTGAAACAACCAAGTTTAATGAGCTTTATCTTTTGAAGGGAGATAAAGAGAACGGTACACACAAAGTTTATAATACAAATTATACAGTTTCCTATGCAAAGAATACGAGTGGTATACCAGGTACACCAAGTATGAAGACAAATTATGTGGGTACACGTAATATCTATATGGTATCTGCAAGCATTAAAACTTCAAAGGCAGGTAATCCACAGTCTGCAACAACAGTTGCTACAGGGGATGATATTACACAATATTTGAATGAGGATGCTTCAGATATTCGAACAGCCAGCTATACAGCATTTACAAATATTTCGATTAATACGGAGATTGGCGGCGGCGATTTACAGAAAAATACAGTATCGGAAGTTGTTGAGGCAGCGAGAGAATTATATATTTATAATACAGAATCAAAGCAGGTGGTTCATCTAAAACAAGGCGATGCAATGACAGAATACTTGGATGATAATAATAATGTGAAATCGGAATACCGCCTTGTTGAAGAAGTTCCTTCTACATTCTGGGCACCAACAACACCACCAGCTGTTTTGGAAAAAGCAGAAGCACCATATGAGTTATATGATGCGAATGGAGATGTTGTATCTGGTATGGCACTTGATAAATACTTTGATGATAAGGGTAATTACAAGGGCGGATTGTTTAATACCAGCCAAGCAAGAAAGGCAGATGAAGTATTTTCTAACAATACGGCAACCATTCCAGAAAAGAGCATTGGTACCTATATTAAGCAATATACAGCAGACGTTTCAAATGACCTTGCATTTAACCTTCATGTAGGTGCAGATTCTGACCGCTCTAATAAGATTTATGCAAATATTATGAGTTTGTCAGCAGCAGGGCTTAACATCGAGAAACTGCATAGTTCTAAGATTGGTATTGTAGACAAGACAGGTGATAACGCTACGGATGCAATTGATGTAATTGGTGCAGCATTGCAGAAAGTATCAACACAGAGATCTTTACTCGGTGCTGTACAGAACCGCTTAGAGCATACAATTAACAACTTGGATAACGTTGTGGAGAATACACAGGCGGCAGAGTCTTCTATCCGTGATACGGATATGGCAGATCAGATGGTAACATACTCAAATAATAATATTTTGTTACAAGCTGGTCAGTCAATGCTGTCACAGGCTAATCAGGCAAATCAAGGTGTATTATCTTTGCTGGGTTAATCTATAGGATTGCATAAAAAAATTACATAAAGTAGTAAAGGGGCTGTCGGATAATGCAGTTTACCCACAATATATTGTCGCTTATATAAATAAGCTATGCAATAGATTGGGTGTATCGCATTATTTCCCGACAGCCCCTTTTTGCTATTTTATTAGAATTTTATTCAATTCCATAAACAATTCTGTAAATAGTTTTCTTTGACATAAATAATTAACAAAAAATCTGAAAATAACTAAAGTTGTTTGAAAACATTCCGATATAACTATTAAGAGCATAAATAATTTATTTAATCTAAAAGTGTGTAGTTTGTTTGTGCCGCTATAAGCGGTAAGTTTGGATGAGAGCATAAATAAAGTATAAGGCGTGAAAGGAGGAAGCACCGGGAGAGGAGCTCGGTGTGGAGAGAATATGGTAGTACAACATAATATGAAAGCAATGAACGCCAACAGAATGTTGGGAATTACAACAAAAGGTTCTTCAGGCTCTACAGAAAAGTTATCGAGTGGTTATCGTATTAACCGTGCAGCAGATGATGCAGCAGGTCTTGCGATTTCAGAGAAAATGAGAAAGCAGATGAGAGGTTTGACACAGGCATCTGAAAATGCAGAGGATGGAATTTCTTGTGTACAGACTGCTGAGGGAGCGCTGGCTGAAGTGCAGGATATGCTTCAGAGAATGAATGAACTTTGTGTGCAGGCTGCTAATGGTACGAACTCTATCTCAGACCGTCAGTATATTCAAGATGAAATTGATCAAATGGTAACGGAGATTGACCGTATATCAGAAACTACGAAGTTTAATGAACTTTATCTTTTGAAGGGAGATAAAGACAACGGTACAACGAATATGTATGTTGAGGACTATCGGATGCTGGATAAGAAGAATGATGAAGTCAGCATTGCAAATGGAGGCCCATCATACAAGTGGAATTATGTAGGTACACAGAATTTATATGTTGTCAGTGACAGTGTGACATCTGCAAAGGTGAATGCACCTGTTTCCGCAAATGTGATTCGGCAGAATGATGATATCACACCTTATTTGAATGATGTTCCTGATAATCTTAAGACAGGAAATAAGGTTATGATTAATAAAACGTTAGATTCCGATGCGGATACCCCCGGTCAGCATTTACAACGAAATGGCAGTACCGATGTGGTGGAAGCAAGCAAAGATTTATATTTTTATGATACAGAAACCAATACAATTATTCATGCAGCAAAAGGGGATGCTGTTACAGAATTTATAGATGATCAAAACAGAGTGAAAGATAGATATCGTTTTGTTGAAGAATATACAGACTTTAGTACTAATTTTGAAAAGGAAAATCAAATTGCTTCCGCAAAAGGGGAACTTTATGATTCGGACGGTAATCCTGTATCTGGTATGGCATTGTATAAATATTTTGATGAACATGGTAATTATGCAGGCGGCTTATTTAAAACGGCGCAGGCTAGAGTAGCAGATAAAATATATGCTTCAAAAGATGAGGCGACGAAAGCCGGAGTAACACCAGTAGAGGATTATGTATATGATACATATATTAAGACAACTTTTACTGCTGTATCCAATGCATTGGAATTTGACCTTCATGTAGGTTCAGACAGTGATAGAAGTAATAAAATTACGACAGAAATTGATAGCATCTCTGCTGCAAGCGTTGGAATTGATAGGCTGCACAGTAATAGTATAGGGATTGTTGATAAGAGCGGCGCCAATGCTACCGATGCGGTTGATATTGTAGGTGATGCGCTTATCCGTGTATCTACACAGCGTTCCGTTCTCGGTGCTGTACAAAACCGTTTAGAGCATACTATCAATAATCTGGATAACGTTGTTGAAAATACGACAGATGCAGAAAGTTCAATTCGTGATACGGATATGGCAGATGAGATGGTTCAATATTCAAATAATAATATTTTGCTGCAGGCAGGACAGTCTATGTTGGCACAGGCAAATCAGTCAAATCAAGGTGTTCTTACCTTGTTACAAGGTTAAAATTTAACAAATTGCGTTTTGCTTTATGAAAATAAAATCTAAGGCAGTAAATCGAAGAATTTCGGTTATAATACTGCCTTAGATTTATGTTTAATTAGGAAAGGAGTATTGTAACAATATGTCAAAAGTACCAATTTCAGTATGTATTATTGCAAAAAATGAGGAAAAGCATATAGAAGAATGTCTGAGAAGGTTATTGCCATATGGATTTGAGATTATTGTGACCGATACAGGGTCTACAGATCGCACCAAAGAAATTGCCCAAAAATATGCAACGAAGGTGCTTGATTTTGAGTGGATAGATGATTTTGCAGCGGCGCGCAATTTCTGTGCGGAAAATGCTTCTAATAACTGGATCTTGGCATTAGATTGTGATGAATATGTAAATAGCTTTGATTTAAAACTTACGCGTATTTTAATGCAGAAATTCGCACGATACACTGGCGTAATACGAATGAAAAGTTTGGTTATTAAGGATAGCGGAGAAGACAGCTTCAGCGTAGATGATGTAACGAGATTTTACAATAAGAACTTTTACGCATATTTTTATCCAATTCATGAACAGATATGTGCATTGAATATGTCGCAGCGTGAGGAAATGTTAAGCTGCTTTTTAATGCCAATGGAAGTAATTCATCATGGGTATGCATTAAGCAAAGAGGATATGGATAAAAAGCAGGGGCGTAATCTTGATTTGCTCTATAAAAATCTTGAGAAGAACCCAGATGATGTTTATACCTTATTTCAAATAGGACAGTCTTTGTTTATTATTGGAAATTATGAGGAGTCGGTAGAATATTACGAGAAGGCGATTGAACAGGAGCCCTCACCAGAATATCTATATGTGCAGATGTTAATTATTGCTTTGGCAAAGGCCTATGTGCGTGTTGGCAGGGCGCCAGATGCACTTACTTTAATGAATCGATATGCGCCGAAATGTAAAACAGCAAAGTTTGTGTTTACACATGCAGCAGTATATATGGATAATAATCAGCCATTGAAAGCATGCCTTCTTTATATCAAGGCAACAACACTTCCAGATGTGAATACATTAGGAGAAAATTTGGGTGATTGCTATGAAAGCATTATTGCAATATATAAGGATATGGGTAATGATGAAATGGCAAATTTATTTATTGACAAATATAATGCCTGCAAAGCAGAGAAAGAGCGGGTTTTAAATAGTTAGAAGGGGTTGCATATATGGCAAAATTACCGATTAGTGTATGTATTATTGCAAAAAATGAGGAAAAATATATTGAAACTTGCCTAAAGCATTTAGGGAAATATAATTGGGAGATCGTTGTAGTAGATACTGGATCAACCGATCGAACAAAAGAGATTGCAATGCGTTATACTGGTAAAGTATATGATTTTGCATGGGTTAATGATTTTAGTGCAGCACGGAATTTTGCCGTAAGCAAAGCTTCCAATAATTGGATATTGGTACTCGATTGTGATGAATATCTTCAAAAGTTAAATGTAAATGAGATACGAAAATGTATGCAACAAAATAACAATTGTGTAGGGATAATTCGTTTGCGCAATGTGTATACATTATCAGATGGTTCACATCAGTACCAATATGATACGGTTCCGCGTTTTTATAATAAGAATTTTTTTGAATACAAATTTCGTATTCATGAACAGATTACTCCCAAAAATGCAACCAATTTAGAAGAGGTGGTTTTATATACTTTTGAAGTTCCAGCAGAAGTGGATCACTATGGCTATGATATTCCCAAAGAAGAAATGTTAAAAAAGCAAGAACGCAATCTTGCATTGTTAGAGGAATCTATTGGGGATGGGCATATGGATGATTATTTGTTGTTTCAAATTGGGCAGTCCAATTTTGTTCTTGAACGTTATGCGCAGGCAGCAGAGGCATACGATAAATGTTTTGCGCTAAATACGAATATGGAGAAGAATTTTATGCCAGTTGCGCTGAATTCCTATGCAGAAACACTATTAAGACTAGGAATGGACGCACAGGCGTGTGCATTGCTTACAGCACATGAAGCATACCTTACAACAGCAAATCATCAATATTTATATGGCAAGGCTGTACAGGGCAGTGGTGATGAATTAAGGGCACTTTTAATTTTTATCAAACTGACACGTATGTCAGATTTTGAGTCGCTTGGGGAAGATGTTTTCGATGTGTATGGAAGGCTTTTATACTTATGCGAAACAACAGGAAATCAAAATAAGAAAGATTACTTTCGACAAGAACTGCTTAAGTATGCAGAAGCACATGGAAGGACGATTGTGTTTCAATAGAAGGGGAGAATGTACTTTTTCATTATAAAAAGGGGTTGTCGGGAAAATATTTTCTCCGATAGCCCCTTTTTATGCGTAGACTTGTTTAGATAAAATAAGCTGTGAAAGCACTGCGCGATTTATATTCATAGGAAAATTAATTTTTCCTATCTGGTACAAACATAAATACTTGGCGTTCTGACATTGGTACTTCTTCTATCTGTGCATCAAGTTCCAGAGATTCTCTGTAATTGCTTAGTCGCGCTATAATATCAGGGTTATTGATATCTTCCTTATTAATAACGGTTCGAATACGATAATAGCTTAGCAATTGTAAATCTTCCATATGCTGATACATGGGATGAACAAGCACTTCGTGACATAATTCGGACATTGGATCAAGCCGTTCATGAAGCTGCTCAATTAGGATGGAAAGCTGATCAAGGTTTTGTATCAGTCGCTCCTGCTGCGTGGTGATAGCACATAATTTTCGCGTATCTGGTCTGTGTTTACTGGAAATTTCAGCGAGCAGTTCATCAAAGCATTCCAATTGGTCTAAAAGTTTCAGCATTTTTCGATAGGATTCACATAATGTTTGTAATAGAAGTTCATAGGTTTCTTTATAATTCATTTCAACCCGCCTTTCAATATCAATTAAAGCTGCGCACCAGAGCATATATGACGACGCGCCAGCGAACAGATTCCTTATAGTTACATAAAAACTGTTACATAATGTATATCGTCAAAATTGTTCGGAATATTAATACAATTTATGTAAATTATCAGAAATTAAAAATATTAATTTCCTCAGTTGATTATACTCACGAGTGGTTAAATTTCCCATATATTCACGATGTTTCCCGCTCGTGAGTCGGGTGATTTGGCAAATTTTAGTGACGATAAGTATAATTTGTTGAAATTAGTTGAGAAACAGAAGAAATTCCGCTATACTGTGGTTAATCAGACCAAACGATTCATGCGCACGAGCAATTAGATTCTCCTTTTGTTTGCAAATAAAAGCGTTATCGTTTGGTATGGAGTATTCCGAAAGAAAATTAGAAAAAAGAATGGAGAAATAAACGATGAAATTTACAACTTGTATGATTGTAAAGAATGAGGAAGCAGTGTTGGATAAATGCCTTGCTTCACTTGCGGATATTATGGACGAAATAATTATTGTCGATACAGGGTCGACGGATAGGACAAAAGAGATTGCGGCATCGTATACGCCGTATATTTATGATTATGTATGGCAGGAGGATTTTGCGGCGGCGCGCAATTTTGCCTTTTCTAAGGCAACGGGGGATTATATATATTCTGCTGATGCGGATGAAGTGATCGATGCGGAAAATCGTTTAAAATTTCAAGCATTAAAGCGGGTTTTGCTGCCGGAGGTAGAAATTGTACAGATGATTTATATTACGGAGCAGGCTGATCATCCGACGGAAAACTTTGCAAGGGACAGACGCCCAAAACTTTTTAAACGCCTGCGGGAATTTACATGGGTGGAGCCAGTACATGAAACGGTAAATTTAAGTCCGATCGTGTTTGATAGTGATATTGAGGTGCGGCACTATCCACAGGGTGATCACAGTGGGCGCGATTTTGGAGTATTTGAAAAAATTATTGCAGAAAAAGGAGTTCTTTCCGACCGACTAATTGGAATGTATGTTCGAGAATTGTATAAGGCAGGTACACCGCAGGCTTTAGGTCGGGCAAAGGGATTTTTGGAATGGTCGCTTGCGGCGGCGAAGCAGAATGGAAAAGAATTGCAGTGCCGCCAGATTATAGCAGTTCTTTTGAAAATCTATAGACTGGAGGAGGATGCGGTTTCGATATTAAAGACGTGCCTGCGCGAGGAGGTGACGATTCCATCAGCCGAAGTCTGTCTGGAACTGGGAAACTTTTTTATGATGAAAGAGGAGTATGCAGAAGCGTCTGAATGGTTCCGGCGTGCGGCGTTTGACTGTGAGAGTGAGATTGATATTGCCAGCAGCGGAAAAAACGCTCTTATGGCGCTTGCGGGCAGTCTGCGGCAACTTGCAGCGGCTGTTGGAGGTGCGGTACAAGGAAGTTTGATGCAAGAAACTTTGATACAAGAAACGGCAGCAGAAAATATAGTGGAAGGAATCTCTGACAGGGGAGGTTCTTATGACGATAAGGATAGTCGATGGATAGCGGGGAAACACAAAAGCGTCGTCGAATGGGATGTCGAACATTGTTCTTATAACGATGATTATAGTCGATTCATAGAGCAGGCACAACAATACGAACAAATGGCGAGAGAGTGGAAACCGCAGGAATCGGGTGTGTAGAAAATGGAATTGTTTATGCGTATATATACATAACACCAGAATTTATCATACAACACTGGTTAAACGTATATGTCTGGCGCAGCTAAACGGCAAATCTTTTTGCCGTTCAGTATAACTGTTAAGCAGTATAAAATAATAGGAATACAGCTTAGTATTTTGGGGTTTCTAAGCTGTATTCCTTTATTTGTCTGATTTATGTCCAGACGTTATACAAAAGCCCTGTATAAATACTGGTTATATAAGGGTTAATATAGTTTGTAAATGGATTAGGGTATGCGCAAATACGTCGATCTACATACTCCATAGGATCTAGTGAAATTGCATTCAGCTTCCGCAGCACGTGATTTCCAAAACTTCTTAAAGCATCAGGGTCTGTCATTGTGCCTTCCGCAGTTTTTTCATATTCTAGTGTCGCGTCGTCGTTTACCGAAATTCCATAGCCTTCAAGGCTTTTTTTATGCAGTTTTAAAAATTTAGTTAAATCTTTTGAAAGCAGTTTCGTCAGAGAACTTTGCTGACTGGCATCTAAGCTGTTTTGCTGCGCTTCCTTTACTGTGCCATCAGTGGCTGCCGCTGTGTTTTCTCCCTCGGATTCGGAGATATCTGCCATAACACCTTTTAAGAAATGATTATAGCCGTCAACAAATGTTTCTATATTATAAGAAAGCGATTCGGAATCAGGATAAAGCCCAATTTTGGCACTGCGATTTCCTTTATTGTATGCGCTGTCGCTTTTTTTCGTATTTTCTGGATGCAGCGTAATATGGAATGCTCCATAGGCGTTGATTACGTTGGAATAGGAAGTTTGTTCATTTCCGTTAATGGTATAGACAGCGTTTGAAGCATCCTTAATAATACGGTTTAATCCCAGATATTTTACAATCCCTTTGTTGTAGCTGGTATTTTCATCGGTAATGGTAAAATGGCGTTGTCCTTGAAAGGGTTTTCCATAAGCATTTGATGTAATTTCCAGCGCGCTGAGTGTTTGGGCGTTTTTAATATTTTTTTTGCCTTTGCGATGTTTGACAACTTTTGCACTGACACCAATGTCAGAATTATTAATAAGTCGTGCAAGCTTATTTTGGAGTGAACTGTTTGTTTCGTTAGGATTAACTGTAAACTGCAGTTCGTAGTGAATAGTATTTGTTAAAAGGTCAAAGGAGTAGTTTCCAGGCTCTAAGCTGACTGGCTGATCGGATTGCAGGAAACTGCCCGTGTTAATCTGCGGCGTGGCAAAATTCTGAATTTCAAGCGTAAAATCATTTGGTGTATTTGCCTTGGAGTCCTCAGGCACATAATCTACACTAGCAAGGGATTCATTGTCACTGTAAGCTGTTTTCATAGAAAAAAGCTCACCGGTTCCGTCACCGCTCAGCGAATCAATTGTTTGCTTTAAATTCTGTGCGCTTTCCTTTAAATGGACGGCATAAGCTATGGACTGTGGTGTAGGGTCGTTCATATAAAGGGGGGCAAAACGGTTTTTCCATTGGATGGTGTTGTATACATCCTTGAGTTCTGTCTGATCATGGGTGGCATAACGCGTGTTGCGTTTGCTTGATTTGTCAGAACCATCACGGTTTCGATATGTAGTTAAATATTGATCAAAAATTTGTAATGTAGCAAATGAAACTGGCATGTGCGCCCCTCCCCTCTGAATTATTTTTTCCGCATGCAAAATATAGGCATAAAATGCCCTATAGGAACAAATTCCTTAGTGGCTTGCCGTAAAATAGGCGACAAAAAACGCAGAATTTGCACTTACAGAGTTTGCATTTGCAGAGTTTGCGTTTTGTCTATGCGGAAAATTATGGGCTATTACTTATGTAATCAAAAAAAGACAATAAATTTGGATAATTCGTCGAAAAATCAGTCTTTTTCTGAAAACAAGCCATGATATCTGCAACTTTTTATGTTAATTACAAGGTAACATGAAAATTGTCAAAAATCAAGCCTTTTTTGGAAAAAAATTCTGAAAATTCTTTTTGCGATTTCCCTTCAAAAATTTTTTCTCAAAATATCATGAAATGTTTTTAGCTTTAATTATTGAAAATTGCAAAAATTCAGTTGACGATCGTGGCTTGGTGTGATATATTTGAAAAGCAAGATGCGAAAAAGGTCTTTTTTTTATGCTTATTTTTAAGTATGCTTATTTTTATAAGTCCATATTAAAGTATGCGGGGACAAGGCTTGAGGTGCATTTTTATGTAGTATGGATATTTATTATTTTAAACACTGGCGGAGGTGGTATTATGCGTACAAAGATTACATTAGCTTGTACAGAGTGCAAACAGCGTAACTACAATACAACAAAGGAGAAGAAGACACATCCTGACAGAATGGAAATCAGGAAATATTGCAGATTTTGTAGAACACATACATTGCATAAGGAAACAAAATAAGCAATCGGAAGCAGCGGTACACGATAATTTAGGAGGCATTCGATGGGAGATTCATCAAAAGCAAATGTGCAGAAGACCAGTTTCTGGAAGTCTGTAAAAACAGAATTTAGTAAGATTGCATGGCCTGACAAAAAGGAAACCTTTCGGGAGTCCGTAGCGGTACTTTGTATTTCGATTGTAGTCGGACTTCTGATTACTTTCTTTGATACTGTAATTCAATTTGGCATTAATTTCTTAGCCGGCATTTAAACGCGTGAGGTAATGGTATGGAAGAAAAGAAGGAAGATAAGACTTTAACCAGTGCGAAACCCCGTGCGGTAGCCAAGAAGCTTTTCACACCGATGATGAAAGAGTGGCAGCCGGTATCGCCCAAAATGCCTGCACGTCCGGTAGCAGAGGAAAATCCTTTGGAGCAATCGGAATCAGATAATAAGCAGGAATCAGGGGTTGAATTAGAGGAAGTTGTAACGAAAAACGCAGAGAAAACTGGCAGCGCAGAGGAAGGGTTCTCGGAGAATGCAGGAAGAATCGGCGATTTTTCGGGGGAAGATGAATTGTCAAAAAACAGCAGTGTGCTGGAAGATGATTTAGATTCTAATTTTATAACGAGTCATTCTGATAATACAGAATCTAAAGAAGTTGAATCGGAAGAGAAGGTTTCTATTAATTTAGAATCCGAAGCATCTGGATTAGAGGCAGACGAATATATCGCGGCTGAATCTAAAGCATCGCAGTTAAAGGAAGGTGAATATATAAATTCAGAATCGGAAGCATCTGAATTGGAGGAGAGTGAGTATTCAAATTTTGAATCCAAAGCATCCGAGCCAGAGGAAGATGAATATACAAATTCAGAATCTGGAGCATCTGAATTGGAGGAGAATGAATATTCAAATTTTGAATCCAAAGCATCCGAGCCAGAGGAAGATGAATATACAAATTCAGAATCTGGAGCATCTGAATTAGAGGAAGATGAAAATATAAATTCAGAATCTGGAGCATCTGAATTAGAGGAAGATGAATATAGAAATTCAGAATCGGAAGTATCTGGGTTCGAGGAGGATGAATATACAAATTCAGAATCTGAAGCATCCGAATTCGAGGAGGATGATTATAGAAATTCAGAATCGGAAGTATCCGAGTTCGAGGAGGATGAATATACAAATTCAGAATCTAAAGCATCTGAATTCGAGGAGGATGAATATACAAATTCTGAATCGGAAACATTTGAATCAGAGGAGGATGCGTATATAAACTCTGAATTAGAGGAATCTGAAGGAGCTTTATATCAAGAAGATAGGGAAACGGAGGACGTATTTTCAGAGGAAACTGAAGAAGATGCTATGCCGGAGGCACCAGAACCGATTGACGAGGAGCCGCACAGCAGAGTCGCGTTAAGCGACAATAAGAGTGGTATGGGTATGGGCTGGTATGTTGTCCATACGTATTCCGGTTACGAGAACAAGGTAAAGGCTAATATTGAGAAAGCGATTGAAAACAGGCATTTGGAGAATGAAATTCTTGAAGTAAGAGTTCCTTTGCAGGAAGTAATGGAAGTAAAGAATGGCGTAGAAAAAAGTACGCAGAAAAAACTGTTTCCGGGCTATGTGCTGCTGCATATGGATGCAGATAACAATGATGCATGGTATGTTGTCAGGAATACTAGAGGTGTTACAGGATTCGTGGGGCCGGGAAGTAAACCCGTACCATTGACAGATGAGGAACTGCGGGCACTTGATTTTGGCAATGAAGTAGCACTGGAATATGCAGAAGGCGATGTAATTCATGTAGTTGCAGGCGTTTGGAAAGATACTGTAGGTACTATTCAGAAAATTGACGCTGGAAGGCAGACGGTCACAATTAATGTGGAGATGTTTGGACGTGAAACACCAGTTGAAATTCATTTTTCTGATATTAAGAAAATGTGGGATTAATTCGGTGAAGAATTCGAAATAGAATTAAGAACAGTTTATTTTTTATGGTTGACATTTTGAACCATCTGTAATAAAATAGCGAATGGACTTGTATAAAATGGATATGGCTGTTGATATACAGCTTGTCACTGTGGGAGGGGGAATCCACCCTATCTACCACAAAACAGTTGCAGAACTGAGAATAAAATAGGAGGTGCCTTATGGCAAAGAAAGTAGAAGGATATATTAAGTTACAAATCCCTGCCGGAAAAGCAACACCAGCTCCACCAGTTGGGCCAGCGCTTGGACAGCACGGGGTAAATATTGTTGAGTTTACCAAACAGTTTAATGCAAAGACCGCAGATCAAGATGGAATGATTATTCCCGTTGTGATTACAGTCTATGCGGATAGAAGCTTTAGCTTTATTACAAAAACTCCGCCTGCAGCAGTATTGCTGAAAAAAGCTTGTAATATTAAGAGCGGATCAGCTGCGCCAAATAAGACAAAAGTTGCTACTATTTCCAAGGCAAAGCTTCAGGAGATAGCAGAGTTAAAGATGCCGGACTTAAATGCGGCAAGTCTTGAGGCGGCTATGAGCATGATCGCGGGTACTGCCAGAAGTATGGGCATCACTGTAGAGAATTAAGCGGAGGTAGAAAAGTATGAAACATGGAAAGAAATATAAGGAAGCCGCGAAGTTAGTTGATCGCACAACCTTTTATGAGATAGAAGATGCAGTTGCGCTTGCAAAAAAGACTGCTTCTGCAAAGTTTGATGAAACCGTAGAAGTACACATTAGAACAGGATGCGATGGACGTCATGCAGAGCAGCAGATCCGTGGCGCAGTCGTGCTTCCGAACGGTACAGGTAAAACCGTGCGTGTATTGGTATTTGCAAAGGGAGATAAAGTTGCAGAGGCAGAGGCTGCTGGAGCAGATTATGTTGGTGGCGACGAACTGATCCCTAAGATCCAGAACGATGGCTGGCTTGATTTTGATGTGGTTGTTGCGACACCAGATATGATGGGTGTTGTAGGTCGTCTTGGTAAGGTACTTGGTCCAAAAGGTTTGATGCCAAACCCGAAGGCTGGTACGGTAACAATGGATGTTACGAAAGCAATCAATGATATTAAAGCTGGTAAGATTGAGTATAGACTTGATAAGACGAATATTATTCACTGTCCTATCGGAAAGGCTTCCTTTACGGAGGAGCAGTTGAAACAGAATCTTGATACATTGCTTGGTGCGATTGTGAAAGCAAGACCCTCAAGTTTAAAGGGGCAGTTCTTAAAGAGCATTACACTTGCATCTACAATGGGCCCAGGCATTAAGATCAATGTTGCAAAGTATTAAGGAAACCGATATTTTGTTGTAAGGAAAGACCTCGTTTTTGGAGAAAAGCGGGGTCTTTTTTGCAATGTGGAGGCTTGATGGTATGGTGAGAAGAAGGAGCAGCAGAAGGCGCAGGGCGAAAAGGCGGGCGCGTATTTTTATGACTACAGTGCTTTTGGTGGTAGTAACAGGGCTGACAGCAATGGTGGCATACAGTTTAATACTGCGAAGAAACAACAGTTCACAACAGGATGATTTTGGGATAATTTCGGGTACGCAGGCGGCACAGCGTCCCCAGAATTCCGTGAATTTTGCAGATTTTGTTGGTGGAGATGTTATAGAAAATGCAGAATCGCCAAGCTCCTTTATTACTGATGCAGATACCTCTGGAGGCGGACAGGATGCTTCTTTCGTAAATGGAGAGGAACAGCGCGTAGAGCAAGATACTCTTTTAGAACTAGAAAACTCTTTGGAAGAAGAAAATGCGGCATTAAATGAAGCACTTTATCAGCAGGCAGCTTTGGATGGGCAAAAAGTGAAATTGGTAGAATGTGCAGAGAGCGACAGAGTGATAATGGCGTTTGCGGGTGACATTCTGCTAGATGACAGTTATGCAATGATGGCGACGTTTAAGAACCGCGGGAGTAGTATTGAAGATACGTTTTCGGCGGAACTGCTGGATAAAATGCGCAGCGCGGATATCTTTATGCTGAATAATGAGTTTACATTTACAAATAGAGGAGAGCCGACGCCAGAGAAAAAATTTACCTTCCGTGCCAAGCCAGAGCATGTTGATTTTCTGCACCAGCTTGGAGTAGATGTGGTGTCGCTTGCCAATAATCATTCCTTTGATTTTGGGGAAATATCGCTGTTGGATACATTGGAAACGCTGAACAATGCGGATATTCCGTATGTTGGTGCAGGGGCAAATCTTGAGGAGGCTATAAAACCAGTTTATTTTGTGGCAAACGGCATGAAAATTGCGATTGTTAGCGCTACGCAGATTGAGCGTACCAGTACGCCGGATACTAAGGAGGCGACACAAAACCGTGCGGGTGTACTGCGCTGTATGGATGCAACAAGGCTGCTTTCTGTTATTGCGGAGGCTAAGGAGAACAGTGATTTTGTGATTTTATATATACATTGGGGTACAGAGAGTCAAGAGGAGATAGATTGGCTGCAAGAAAAACAGGCACCGCTTTATGCAGAGGCAGGGGTGGATTTAATTATGGGTGATCATCCGCATTGTTTGCAGAAGCTGGATAAAGTAGCAGGTGTGCCGGTGGTGTATAGTTTAGGAAATTACTGGTTTAATTCTAGGACACAGGATACCTGCCTTATTGAAATTTCTATTAAGGATAAGGCACTGGAATATCTAAAATTTATCCCCTGCCGCCAGGCGGATTGCAGAACAAAGCATTTGGAGGGAACAGAAAAAGAGGAAGTACTTGCGTATATGCGGCGCATTTCTCCGCATGTCACAATTGACAGTGAGGGATTTGTGGATTTTGGTAGTTAGGTGTAATGTAAGATTGTTGGTGTGGGTGAGAAAAGTTACCCAAAATGTAATAGTTCAGAAGTATCTGAACTGGTACACCAAAATAGTTACAATTCACACTCATGCCAGTTTTTATTAGCTTATAAGTTACTGAGGTGTGAATTATAACAGATTTTGCACACAAAATGCTAAAGTGCAAGCATTTTGGCGCATGATTCCCACTACTTTGGCATGGGTGTGAAAAGTAACCCAAAATAACAAAAGTATGTAAAAAAGGTAAGAAAGGTGTTGACATACCAGAAACTGTATAATATAATATCACAGTGTGGCGACATACGATTAGAAACGTCATAGCCCCGATTTTTGTAAGCGTATGTGCCGATGTATGTATTCTAGGTGACCTATGGATTTATCAAATACGGCCGGACATTCCGTATTGGGAGAATCATATAGGAATATCCATCAAAGGAGAGCCGACAGGCTTAAAATATGGAGGTAACATAATGAACACATTTATGGCGAGTCCAGCTACAATTGATAGAAAATGGTATGTAGTAGACGCAGCAGGCATGACGTTGGGACGCTTGGCATCAGAGGTTGCAAGCATTTTGAGAGGGAAAAACAAGCCGATTTTCACACCGCATATGGATACCGGTGATTATGTAATTGTTATTAATGCAGAGAAGATCGCTGTAACAGGCAGAAAGTTAGATCAGAAAATATATTACCGCCATTCCGATTATGTTGGCGGTATGAAACAGGAAACATTGAAAGAGAAGTTAAAGAAGAAGCCGGAGTCAGTGATTGAGCACGCTGTTAAGGGAATGCTTCCGAAGGGACCTTTAGGACGTCAGATGTATCGGAAACTTTATGTTTACGCAGGGCCTGAGCATAAACATGCAGCTCAGAAACCAGAAGTATTGACATTTTAACCAAGGGTACAAATAAAGGAGGATATTAAAATGGCAAAAGCAGCAAATGCTTCAAGATATTATGGTACAGGCAGAAGAAAGAAATCTATTGCTAGGGTATATGTAATGCCCGGTACAGGTAATATTACGATAAACAAAAGAGGGATTGACGAATATTTTGGATTGGAAACATTGAAAGTAATTGTACGCCAGCCCTTAGCATTGACAGATACTGTTGATAAGTTTGATGTATTGGTAAATGTACGTGGCGGCGGTTATACTGGTCAGGCAGGCGCAATTCGTCATGGTATTTCCAGAGCGCTGCTACAGGCAGATGCGGACTATAGACCGGCACTTAAGAAAGCAGGATTCCTTACGAGAGATCCTCGTATGAAGGAGAGAAAGAAGTATGGCTTAAAGGCTGCTCGTCGTGCACCGCAGTTTAGTAAGCGATAGTATCTACTTGCTATATAAATATTGGAGAAACGAAATAATATGACAGGCAAAACAAAATATATATGGTTTGCCTGTCTTTTTGCGTATTCTAGCACGAAATATAGCAATTTCTATTATATATTTCGTGAAAATTTGACTGTTTTTGTAGATAATGTGAAAAATATGTTATAAAATAAGAAACAAATATAAAAAAACATAAAATATAAGTAACATATTATAAAGTGCTTGGAGGAGGATTCTATGGATTTGGGAATTCTAAAAAACAGCAGTTAAAGGGAAAAAATGATGAGGGTATTATTGCGATAGGCGAATTGTGGAAGAAATTCAGCGAAAATATAGAATCTACAAAAGTGGCATCGGAGGGAGTTACATCGCTTGCACAGAAATCCTCCTCTATCGGTGAAATCATTGAAAGTATTGGGCAGATTGCAAAGCAGACAAACCTTCTTGCATTAAATGCGGCAATTGAGGCGGCACGAGCAGGCGAGGCGGGTAAAGATCAGCTTCTTAGTGCAATGGAACAGGTGGAGAATATTTCTCAGGGCGCTGTACAAAACACTGCTGAAATCAGTGGATTTACTGAAGCGCAGGCAACAGGTGTATCCGAAATACTCCAATCCATGGAGTATGTGAAGAACGGAATGAATCAGCTTGCTAATGTGCTGGAGGTAAAGACCAAAGAATAGAAGCGTAAGGAACTGTCAATAAATAACTCATCATTAGGACTTGTCTAAATGTCCATCTGCAGCATCAGATAATCTTGACGTAGCCCGCTACGCCTGCGATTCTCTTCTTTGTAGCTGAACATTGATACAGTGTCAAATTAACAAGTTATTTATTTACAATTCCTAAGTATATTTTAATTGTATAAAAATGGCTATAGTTCGACAAGGTGGATCTGTAATCATTTATGAAAAAAAAGTAAAATTTTACTGTACAAATATGACAAATATAGAGTATAATAAAATTATATTTTATAAATGTTAAGGATTTTGCGTAATATCAAGTTGTTTTACTGAACCTATATTGATAGACTCTTGTTTTTATAGCTTTTAAGAGTTCGTGACCTAAACAATGCGATAGGAAACCTTTGGAATGAAATGTAAGGTTACGATAAGAATTCTTAATATGCTTGTAAAAAAAAGGAGGTAATTGTATGTTTCAGCAGTTGAAGATTGCGGAGAGGTTGAAGAAATCGTTTCTAATTATTGCAGCTATGGCAGGGATAGCTGCTTTTGCAGGTGTTATTGCATTGGTTGTAATGTCCAGAATGTATGCGAGCGCATTGGTAAATTATGGATTTTCACAAGGTGATATTGGCAAGGCGATGGTAGTATTTGCAGATGCAAGATCATCAACACGTGCGGCGATCGGATATGATCAAGAAGATGCTATTAAACAGGTGATTGAGGTACATGATGCTAAGAAAAAGGCATTTGAGGAATACTTTGCAGTTGTTGCGAAAACGGTAACATCAAATGACGAAAAGCAGGCCTATAATAATGTGAAAGATCTCCTTGATGATTATTGGGCGTTGGATCAGCAGATTCTTAATTTAGGCACTACAGGGGATGTGGACGATGGTACGGAAGCCCAACTGCTTGCAATGGGTGATTTGTCGCCGATGTATGATTCTATTTACGCAGAACTTTCCCGTTTAATGACACTAAATGTTGACCAAGGAAATAAGCTTTCTTCCGATTTATGGATTTTAAGTATCAGTCTTGCAGTAATTGTGGTTGCGGTTATTATTGCTGCAATTATCTTTACTATGTGGCTGGGAACGAATCTTGCGAATGGTATCGTAAAGCCGATGAATGCATTAATGGATCGCTTTAAGACATTTGCGAAGGGGGATATGTCATCACCATTCCCTGTACTGTCATCAAATGATGAAGTTTCAGATATGATCAAAGAAGCCAGTGATATGGCAGTTGTTATGAACAGTATTATCAATGATATTGGTGATGTCCTTGACCAGATGGCAGTAGGAAATTATGCAGTAAAATCAAAGGTTCCTGACTATTATACGGGTGCTTTTGAAAAAATACTTGTTGGTATGCGAAATATGCGTGATCAGATGGTTGTAACGCTTCAATCTATTGAGGAAGCGTCTTCTCAGGTAACAGCGGGTGCGGGTAATCTTGCGGATGCGTCGCAAAGTCTTGCGGAGGGTGCGACTGATCAAGCAGGTGCGGTAGAGGAACTGCAGGCAACCATTACTACGATTACAGAAAATATTCAAAAAGCAGCAGATGGTGCAGACCTATCCTATCAACAGGCACAGAAGTATGTAAGAGAAGCAGATAGCAGCCGTATTGAGATGAAAGCAATGGTTGATGCGATGGAACGTATTAACGAAACATCAAGAAAAATCGAAAATATTATTTCTGAAATTGAAGATATTGCATCACAGACAAATTTGTTATCCTTAAATGCTTCTATCGAAGCGGCTAGAGCAGGCGAAGCAGGGCGTGGTTTCTCTGTTGTGGCAGATCAAATCCGGCAGCTTGCGGAGCAGAGTACGAAATCCGCAGTTGGCACACGTCAGTTGATTGAAGGATCGATTCAGGAAGTTATGGAAGGGAATAAGGCGGCAGAGCGCGCCGCAACGGCTATTGAAACGGTTGTCGATGGTATTCAGGAAATTGCAGAATCATCTAAGAAGATTAGTGAGGTTTCCAGAGATCAGGCGGATGCAATGAAGCAGGCCGAGCTTGGTATTACTCAGATTTCGGAGGTAGTACAGTCTAACTCAGCAACTGCTGAAGAATCCTCTGCAACAAGCGAGGAACTATCTGCACAGGCAATTACCATGAATGAGTTGATTGGACAGTTTGTGCTGCCACAGAACTAATGTATAGATAAAATAGGGATATTAAAATAGAGCAATTATAATAGAGGTATTAAAATATAGGAATTAAAATATAGGAATTAAAATAAAGGCAATAAAATAATACATATTTGATTAGCAGTAGAAGACAACGTTTTTGGAAGATAAGGCGTTGTCTTTTTTTGACACAAATTTCTGCAAAAAAATAAGACAGAAATAAAAGCATATGCAGAGGCAACGGCGGATAGGGTGTGCGGTGATTCGGATAGGATAATCCACACGGAATTATACTAAGGAACTGTTAACAAATTACTCATGACAATTACTTGTCTAAATGTC
>ERZ778495.421-NODE-421-length-41703-cov-8.996687_pt1 | contig 41703 bp, 38 predicted proteins | sample MGYA00433100_ERZ778495 | MGnify/ENA primary metagenome ERZ778495 (study PRJEB29527, sample SAMN07138962) | mouse gut metagenome | material: feces | host: mouse | place: China:Nanjing | collected 2016-01-25 ...
TGAAGTACCTTAGAAAATAACAGTAAAATCTGTGAAGTAAATTTAGGCATAGTCACATGATAAGCCGTTTTCCTGAGACCGACAAGTTGTTTTTCAGAGAAGATATACTTACTTGGCAAAGTAAATATATCTTCTCCGGAAAAGTAAGTAGTATTGCTTTTTCAAATTACATATCTTCCAATGACAAACAGACAGGATTTATCTGATATTTCGATAATAACTTATTCTTCAAACGCTCTACTTTCGCGGCGAATTGCTCCGGCTTGAAATTTTTCTTCTGTCGTTTCACCTCCGCTACTAACGCCACTTTTTTCTCTAATTCCAAAGCTACGATATCAATCTCATCCTGCCCGTTCCTCGTGTCCCACCATGAGCCGATGGCACGATAGCGAAAGCTCTCGGCCAATCGCTGCTTGAAGTATTTCTCTAATAACTTACCCGAATAAGTAGGATAGTCGGCCTCTATGATAGACCGCAAGCCTACAAAATTTTTGATCTCTATCAAAGAGCGATAACGGTCAAAATAGTTGAACCAAAAACGAATAAAGTTATCTGTTATCTCGTATCGGACGGTTTGGGAACCTTCTTTCGCCAAGATAGGACGTTGCCTTACAATAATATCGTAATCCTCGATCAGTCTTTTTATTTGCCCTCCTATACTCTTGTTGCCTAGAGCGGCCTCTATCTCCGGCTGTGTATTGATTCCTCCCGAGATCGCACTTAATATGGAAAAATAGGTGGCGTAATTCTTACCGAACTCCTCTATCAACAGGTTTTTTCCCTCATCGGTAAACGGGGAGTTATCCCTAACCATGAAATCGATCATCTCATTCACGCTCAACGCATCGTTGTCACAAAAAAGCTCCACGTATTTAGGAATTCCACCGGAAAACGCATAGAGCGCCAACAGATCGTCGTTCGTATACGTGGGTCTGTGATCTCGCATAATCTCTTTGAGTGTCGATAAATCGAAAGCCGACAACTTGATTATATTATCCGACCTGCCAAACAAGGGTTCTTTCGAGTGCTGGAATATCTTCAACATCAACGAATAAATAGATCCGGAAACGACCAGGTTCATCCGGGACTTACCCCGGTATTGATCCCATATATTTTGCATGTCGCTATATACCGACTCGTTTATATTGTAAAACTCCTGAAACTCGTCTATGACCAAATTGAATGATTGTCGCATGGCTAATTCCATCAAATAACGAAATAGCGAACGAAACGTATTTATCTCGTTAGGTACATAGGTATTCAAAGATTGAGATATGATCGGAATGTATTCGGCGCAAAGAGTCGCCTCATTCTTGCGCCCGACAAATAGATAAACGGTAGGCATTCCTTCTACAGCCTTCATTACGAGACTTGTCTTACCGATACGCCGTCTTCCGGTCACGACAGTCAGCCGAGAATGGTCTTTGAAGGCCAAGTTCCCGATACGTCTCAATTCCGCTAATTCACTTTCTCGATCATAGAATCTCATTGTCTTCTTTATTTTGTTACAGCGGTAACAATTACAGCGGTAACAAAATTAGCGAAATAAATCAGATACACAAATTATTCACCAAACATCTATTTCCATTATCTTTGGATTTTCATTGGAAACTTTTTAATCTATTATCGATATGGCACAACAATCCGGAAGATTATTATCCCTCGACGTGATGAGGGGAATTACGATCGCAGGGATGATTTTAGTAAACAACCCCGGATCGTGGAAGTATGTATATACGCCTTTAAGGCACGCACATTGGGATGGCCTCACGCCTACCGATTTGGTATTTCCCTTCTTTATGTTCATCATGGGAGTCTCCATGTTCTTCTCGCTTCGGAAATATAACTTCAAGCTGTCCAAAGAAAGCGTGACAAAAGTATTGAGACGCACGGTATTGATATTCCTCGTGGGATTAGGGCTGAATCTGTTCGGGCATGTTTGCTACAATGGATTTACCGATTTCCATAATTTACGTATCCTTGGGGTGATGCAAAGGTTGGCGCTGGCCTACGGTTTCGGCTCCTTGATAGGATTAGCGATCAATCATAAGTATATTTTGCAGGTCGCCACAGGTATATTGATATTTTACTGGGCATTGCTAGGTTTCACGCATAGTATGGAAATGTCGGAGGATAGCATTATAGCAGTCGTAGACAGAGCTTTATTCGGTACGTCGCATATGTATCACGATGATACGGCGGATGGTACACGGATCGCCTTCGATCCGGAAGGGCTTTTGAGCTGCGTCGGTAGCATAGCGCATGTATTACTCGGATTCTACGTGGGAAAGGTGATACTGGATTGCAAAAAGAATAATGAGTTGATCATCCGCAATATATTCATTTTCGGTACGATTATTCTTCTCGTCGGTTTCTTATTGAGTTACGGCTGTCCGATCAATAAGAAGATATGGAGCAGTACGTTCGTATTGGTAACTTGCGGATTCGCCTCCTTATTCCTCGCCTTATTGATCTGGATCATCGACATAAACGGGAAGAAGAAATGGACGTTATTCTTTGAGTCGTTCGGTATCAACCCGCTGTATCTGTATGTACAAGGGGATCTGTTCGCCGTATTGCTGGGGATGAGCGGTATCTCCGCCTTTATGTATATGGATCTGTTCAGGCCGCTATTCGGCGATTTCGGGGGATCGCTTGCCTGGGCTATCTTCTTCGTGGTGTTAAACTGGATACCGGGGTATTTCCTGTATAAGAAGAAAATTTATATCAAGCTGTAAAAAGGAGAGTGCCCCAATTTAGGGCAGAGCAGGGAGGAGTGGGAGTAATATAATATACTTACGTTATTTGAGAGAGATCTTGAAGGTTTCCTCGGCACCGGCTGAGGTATAGAGCTTGAAGACGTACATTCCGGCGGGCGCTTCGCTGAAGTCCAGCGTGCCGCCGCTTTCCGGCAAGTAGCCCGTAGCCTTGAAGCTTCCGGAAGTCAGATCGGCCAAGACGTATCGCATGGTGGCATTTGCCGTGCTCTTACGGTTTGCCAAGGCAACTGCCACCTCGTCATCTTGCGGGATGGGAGTTACGGTCACGATACGCAAGCCAGGTTCTATGGCCAACGAGAAGGTACCCCGGTCGGAGAAGCTGATCTGCGTGGTATAATAGCCTCCCGTGCCACAACCGTTGGTACCTCTAACGGAGACGGTGTAGGTTCCGGTACTGTAAGGCGAGCTGATGAATTTGGAAGGGGAAGTGAAAATATTGGATCCGATCGTCCATTCCGTGCGGCTGATGCCTGCGTCCCCGCCAAAAGTCTCCGCCGTCAGTGTGGATCCGTTGTAGGTGATACCGGAGATAATGGGGACACCTACCCATAATGCTTTCCTTACTAAATAACTATTTCCGGCCTTGATATTGATGTAAGCCCGACCGCTACTGTTGGCCTTGATGGCATAATTCTTCCCGGATTGGGATACGATGGATAAGTTCGGGCTTAGCTCCAGCGTTCCGCCTGAGGCGGAAATGTTGAAGCTAGCCGTTGCCCCACCGCATATCAAGTCTGGGCCGGAAATGGAGTAGAGGTCAACGTAAGAGGTAATCCAGCTGCGGTAGGTACCAATGTTGGTGTAATAGGATGGCCTTTGTGTAGGATAATTCCCATCTCCGCGAGAGACTAAACCTATCAATTCTGTTTCTGATGAAGAAATGGTCAGAGGAGAACCGCTGTCGCCATAATAAATGGTAGAGGTAGATGCTTTTGCCTCTATCTCTTCTTACTTACAAGATGCGATAGTGACATTTGCTTTACGTAATTGAGATATTCCTGTATTATGATATTGGTCTATTTGCCCCCATCCACTGACAATAGCTGTCGTTCCTGAAGAATATGTATTTTTATTAGATATATTGATAGGTTGTTTTGATGAGTCAAAACTGATAGGTGTAGACAATTTTAGTAATGCTATATCATTTTTCTTTGCAACACTATCATACTGAAAATGAACTATTTTTTGACTGATAGATTTTCGTTATGTGTCATTATTTAGATTGGTATAACCTAGACTAATAGACATTTGAGAGACTGAATACTTTTCGGCTATATGTGCAACTGTTAAAATCCATTGATTGTTAATTATGACACCGCCTCCTGTATATTTCCCATCTATAAAAATAGCTACTTGAAAAGGCCTTTGTGTGATATCAATAGCTGATCCTCCAATAATTCTTTGTTGTGCGAATAGTGTTATACTTGTGAAAAATAACGCTAAGATTATAAAGTATTTTGTTTTCATGATTAATATGTATTTAAAATGTTATTCCCGTATTCTAATATCTTTCAAATAGGCTTTATTGTACATAAGTTCTTCATATGAAAATCCCCACTCCCAATCGCATCCATCTCTATAGTCTGAGTAAGACTTTATCACGTTGGTGACAGAGGCTGATAGGTACACTTTGGAGTTAAATAGAATTTTATAAGTTTTGAGATCTTTGAGAGTAACCCCAATTCGTTTATCCACGATATCGCCCAAATTTTGGGTAACGAGTCTGTCATCCTTGAAATACTCATCCGCATAGGAAGAATAATAAATGGAGACATATCCATCTTGCTCGCATCGTACAACCGCCGGTACATACTCCAGATAAAAAACAGTTTCTTGTTCATAGGCTAATAAATTTATAGTGTTAGACAATGCCCTAAAGATAAGAATCTTATTTGGAATTAACAACGCATTCTAATATCTTTCAGATAGGGATAATGTATAGCAATACGAGGCAGGCTCTATTGTCTATATAGCATAAAAAAGCCTTCTACCTTATCTTTATGCTTCTAAATAGAAGCTAATAGTGACAATGCTTTTCTTTGAATTAGACAAACTAGAAGCCGAGAAGAGCGATAAAATACCCTTTGGGGTGGAAATATCCCCGTTTTCGGGTGCGAAAGGCGGCGAAAGCCTACACGTATAGTCGCATTTGGCTATGCCAATACTGCCGTTGGGCATTATAAACAGTCACGAATAGGGTTGTCAGTAGTCGTGAATGGGCATCGTAACCCGGTTAGAACCCAGTCGTAACCCTATCGGATAGTCCAAAGAAATCAATGGATATGAATTAAGATGAATTATTTCCGCTAGAATGAAAGGCCGTTTTTCGGTATCGCATTATCAATGAAAGGATTGCCGATTTTTTCTTGCGAATTTGGCGACGAGCCGCACTTGAGCCCGGAAAAATCGATTCTCCGGAGGTTCCGTTTACAAATTGTCAAAATGTCAAACATGAACATGTCCCGGGATATTGTACCAAGTTGTAAAGGAAGCGATAGCGGAAATAATCGTTATTGCTCCGTATATAGAGCAAAAAAGTATTATCTTTGCTCTATATACGAAGCAACGATATGGAAAAAAGGATCATAAAGGCTATTATCGCTGAACGCCAAAAGGAAATCAGCGAAATACAACTAGTAGAAAGACCTATTTCTTTCGAAGAAAGCGGGAATTACGTATTAGTAGGTATCCGTCGTGCGGGTAAATCCTATCAGATGTATCAAGATATACAGGATCGTATAAAATCGGGAAAGACAACTATCGAAGATTGTCTCTATATCAATTTTGAGGACGAACGTATATCTTCAATCAAGGCCTCCGAATTAGGCATTCTATTGGAATGTTATGCCGAGATGTATGATAACCGTAAACCACTTGTATATCTTGATGAGATACAAAACATAGATGGATGGGAAAAATTCGCCCGCCGTCTGGCCGACTCCAAATACAGGGTATTTATCACTGGAAGCAACGCCAAAATGCTCAGTAAGGAAATTGCCACTACTTTGGGGGGACGGTACATCATACGTGAGGTATTTCCTTTCTCTTTCGCTGAATGTTTAATGTATCATTCCATCGAATTAAAGAAGAATTGGGAATTTGATCCTGATTTACGACTGAAAGTCGTTAAATTGTTCGATAGCTATTTCCATTTCGGAGGATTCGCGGAGACCTTTTCTTTAAGCGATAAACGGGAATGGATCAATTCGCTCTATCAAAAGATCCTTTTAGGAGATATTATAGCTCGCAACGAGATCCGTAATAGCAATGCCATCCGACTGCTCGCGAAAAAAATAGCGGAAAGTGTCATGCAGCCTACCACCCAAACCCGATTATTAAATATCATAAAGTCTTCGGGAAGTAGCGTAGGACGTAACACCTTAGCCGATTATTTAAGCTATATGAATGAAGTCTATCTGACATTCAATATCCCTAATTTCACGGACTCCTTGACTGAGCGAACGAATAGCTGCAAACGATATTATTACGACAATGGATTGCTCAATAACTTCCTGTTAGACGCAGAAACCAAGCTACTGGAGAATATCGTAGCGATAAACCTTATCAGACAATATAGAACAGGAGAAGAAGATGGGGTATTTTTTTACAATAAAGGGATTGAGGTAGATTTCTACATTCCTGATATAAAGACGGCCATACAAGTATCTTATAGCATTGACGATCCGGTTACCCGTGAACGTGAGGTCAAGGCTTTGCGTAAAATATCGGAAGCGTTTCCTGTTGAGAAAGCCTTTATCATCACTCGCGATGAGGAAAAGACCCTATCGGAAGAAGGATTGACAATCGAAGTGATTCCTATCTGGAAATGGTTGTTAAAGTACAATTAAATAACCCATCATCATTCCGAAAATAAGAAAGCGGCCTGCCAAATCCACGTACAGATATTGGCAAGGCCGCTTTTCATATCAGGTATCAGCCCCTAGCTGACTAGTTCACGTTATAACCGGAGATAACCACCTTCGGGGTCTCGCCTCTTGTATCGACATCTTTCCAATGAATGTTGATCTCTTTCTTCTCGCCCGGAAGCAAGGAGAAATAGTTGTCGCTATAGAACATCGGGAGGAATTGCTCGCCATCCTTCTCGCCCACTACATTCACACGGATCATCAGAGCCGGGGTGGATGAAGTGTTCTCCAAGGTAGCAGTAGCGGTCCAAGTACCGTCATTACCCTTATTGGTTGCCACGTTGGATCGTAAAGTAACCTTTGGCAGCTCACGCAAAGCTTGGTAGTTGCCTTCCTCTACGCCACGCAGATAGAAGTTATCCGATACGATCTTGCCGTTCTCGGTCAATGTAAGCTTCACGAAATGAGTATTAGACACACTAGCGGGAAAATCTAATTTCATACATCTATTTGTCGTATCCTCCTTGCTGTCCACGGATACCTCGTTTTCCCACGAGATAGAACCGTCCATATTGATGATTTGAGCCTTCGCCGTCAAGCCATCACGTACGCCGGCGCTATAGTTCACTACCTCGATCTCGTCCGTCACCGGATTCCATTGGATATGCAAAGGCTCGGAAGCTTTCTTACAGCCAAAATAAGCGGCGGTAGGCTCGAAATAATAGTCATAGGTCTGCCATACCATAGAAGGCCATGCCGGATGCGTCATCCACAGCAATAATCCCTTACGGTTCAAGCTTCTCGATTCGAACATACCCCGGTAACCATCATAGTTTACCCACTGAGCCAGATCAGCGAATTCCTTGGCGTTGTTCGGCTTGCCGAAGCCCTTTTCGATGATAGCGTTGAAAGAAGCGCAAGACTGGGCGCCTTCCATCGTATAATCGTGCTGTCCCCATTGAGCGTTTTGCGGCCAAAAGGCATCCGGAGAGAAGGTACGAACCAAGCTCTCGTAATTCATCACGTTGGGCATACCCCGCTCGCTATGGAACTTATCGCTACCACTCTTCAAGCTAAAGTATTCCTTAACCGGAAGCGCACGGTACGGGCCATGGCCACTTACCACCTCATCCGCCGAGCTGGAGATATAATGCAAGCCCGGATGATCCTCTTTCACGATACGGCGTAAAGCCTTGTCGATCTGCTCCGGCGGGAAGCCCTCGTTGCGCCCGCAATAAATACCGATAGAGGCATGGTTACGGAAACGTTTCACGTAATCCTCCGCGTTGGCGATAAACATCTCCGGGTCATAAGGATCAGGTCCGTCGGAAGGATTCGCCAACCAGAAATCTTGCCAGATCATGATACCATGACGGTCGCAAGCCTCATACAACTCCTTGTCGCCGATCTGCCCTACCCAGTTACGCATAATCGTAAAGTTCATATCGGCATGGTAAGCCACGGCGATGTCGTACTCACGACCCCGGTAATTCAGATTAGACTCACCGAATCCCCAGTTACCGCCACGTCCGATAAAACGACGGCCGTTGATAAAGAGACTCAAGATGCTATTATTCTCGTTGAAAGTCATTTGTCGGATACCTACCTTGAAATCCTCAGAGTCGGATACCTTATCGCCTACCTTAAAGGTGAAATTAGCGTCGTATAAATAAGGAGAACCGTATCCTTTAGGCCACCACAGACGCGGGTTCTGGACCTTCAATTGACTGAAGCTATTTGGGTTGAAAGTAACTGTCTTCTCCTCGCCTGCGGCCAATTCTACCGGTTGCTCGAAAGTGATATCGCCGATCTTTCCTGTCAATACACCCTTTACAGGAGCGGCATCATGGTTCTTCACGATCACTTCCGGAGTCAAGGTAGCGGAAGTCGTATCCGGCAACGGCAATACAACCTGTACGAACGGGTCTTGAATCGTTACCTTGCCTGTAGAAGTCAAGTACACGTCATTCCAGATACCGATATTACGACCACGGATCGTCGAGATCCAGTCCCAACCGATCGTAGCATGGAAGGTCGGGTTATCAGCGCCTAAGATACCACCGTTGAAATCCGTATTCTTCTCACATTTCTCCTTGATAGCGCCGATATGCTCATTCTTGATGATCTCCACCGCAACAACATTCTTACCCGGTACGACCACATCTGTCACGTCGAATACACCCCGGATAAACGCTCCCTCGATACGGCCGATCTTTTTACCGTTCACAAATACATTGGCCTTCCAGTTGATGCCATCGAAATTCAAGAACAAACGGTCTTGCTTGAATCCTTCGGGTACCTCAAACTCATCCCTATACCAGAAATTAGAGTTGAAGAATGACTCGGATATCTGCATCAGGTTATCCGCATAATTCGGATTCGGGATAGCTCCGATATTCTTATAACTGCTCAATACCGTTCCCGGCACGGTCGCCACGATCCAATTTTCCGGAGAGAAAGAAGGTTTCGATATTTCCTCGCCGGAAGCGGTTACTTCGGAAGCTCGTTGTACTTTCCAGTTTCCGCCCGATAAACGGATCTCGTCTTTTGTAGCAGCCGGAGCAGCGGCTGGTTGGGCAAGCAAGCCACCTTTACCCATCACCTCTATCTCGCTTAAGATATAGCGTACGTCATTAGCCGGTTGCTCCATCCATACCCGTACGTAGCGGCCTTTTCCTTTTAGCTTGATCTCATCCAAATTGGCTTCCCCGCCCGGAAGATTAGCTATATCAACCCACTGTTTCGCATCATCGGAAACTTGAATCTTACCCTTGATCGCTTTATTGATCCAATGTAATTTTACTTTGTCGAATTCGGATTGGCTACCCAAGTCCACATAGACCCACTCCTCTCCTGTCGTGGCGCTCATCCAAGCGCTATTAAAGAATTTGGAAGGAAGCAAATCTATCAATTTATCTTGGTTATAGAAATTCATCTCGAAGAATGCCCAATAAGCGGCACCTTCCATTTTCAATCGCATCCGATAATAAGCGTACTCACCCGGTTGATCGAACGTCAATGTCTCATTCAACATCCGAGTGGGCAACGTACCCGGATCCCAGCTATTCTTGTTCGGGTCCGAATGGGCTTTATATTTGCTGGCCTTACCCGGCATACCTTTACCCTTTAAGGCTGCCAATTCCGTCCAAGTATTCCCATCATTCGATCCCTCGCAAATAATCTCATACCCGTCCTTGACCTTATTCTCGTCATAAGCCACGCTACCGCGGAATTGCACCTTGTCGGCTTTCTCTTTCCAGTTATTTAGCGTGAACAGGAAATAGGCATCCTCGCCTGTAACTACGTTGCGAGAATAAGGACCTTGATCGATCATCCACTCACGCTCACGACGAGCGATATCCCCATTTTGCGTGGAGAGATCGAGATACTGAGGTTGTTTATCGCTAATAACACCATCCGTCACCAGTTGAGCCGTTAGATTGTAATCATAACTGGAGGAGTTGTAAGCGCTACGCAAAAGAGCTATGTTACGATACGTGGAATAATCCGGACGTAATGAAGGGGAGAAGTCCTCTCCCGGATCTCCCGGATATGAACCGATACCTCTAGTATAATAATCCGACCGATCGAAAGATTCTATCGGAACACCACTCTGCCCACATCCTCCTAGCAATGCGGAGATTACTATCGCTCCACAGAGCGTCAAAAGTCGAGGCAATTTTTTCTTTTTACTCAATGTTCTCATACTACTTATTGTGTTTCTCTAAATTAGTTAGTTTAATAAGATACCGTCACGTTAAAACCCTCTTTCCGGGCCCTCTCCGCAATCGCATCTAATTCTTCTTTGGTAGCTTTTTTCAAAGCTTTAACCGGGGTCTCCCTATCTATCGTATAAATCATGACTTGTTTCGGACGGATTTGTTTTAAGGCGGAAATCCAGCCTGCTATCTCCTCTTCCGTCATGTTATTAACCGATTCCCCGTTTACTTCCCCTTTCAAGAACATGGTCTGTATAATCAAATTCCCGTTAAAACGGCATAATTGCTTTAATAAAAACTCGAAATTAAACACTGGGGAATTAGGTGCGTCTATCTGCCGGATACGACTGTCTAATACAGAATCCAGTTTCAATATGTTATCCTCTATTTTATTCAAGGCTTGAAAGACTTCCTCTTTATGGAGCATCGTAGAGTTAGAAAGTACGGCGATTTTAGCGTCAGGGAAAAACCGATCCCGGATAACGATCGTATCATCAATGATTCCACCGAATTCCGGATGTATCGTAGGCTCTCCGTTTCCGGCGAACGTAATTACATCCGGAGCGATCCCTTCCGCTTTCATAGAACTTAGTTTTTGCTCCAAGGCTTCCCTCACTTCCGTACGAGTAGGCAGTTTACTATGAATCCTATGATTCTCATTCAATCCGCATTCGCAATAAATGCAATTAAAAGAGCATAATTTCCCGTCTGTAGGAAGTAAATTCATCCCTAAAGAGACACCTAGACGCCGACTATGTATCGGGCCAAATACGATTTTATCAAAAAGAATTGTAGACATAGCGCTGTTTGTTTTTACCCACGCAAATCTACTCTAAAATTTCCAGCGAAGCAAAGCATAAAGATCTGTTTTATCAGAACCGCTTATCTCCTCCGTATCAGTACCTATCAAATCCCTGTCCCAATAATGGGTGTGAGCTAGTTTAGCGGATAAAGATAAACGTTTCCAAATATCCAAACGAAAGGTGAAAGCGAACCGTATCCCATTGCCATAAAAAGAAGGCATATTAAAGGCATACAATATATTCTTCTCATATGAACTGATCCGGCTATTGTAACCATCCGTATGAAACCACGCTAGATAACCATCCAGTTGAAGAGGTAGGGTAGTGGGTTTCCAACCTATACTTTGGGAGATCATCACCCCTTTATTAAGTTCCTTGGTAGGCTCATCGAATAGAATACCATCTAAGGAAGTCTTAAAAATAAAAGGAGAAGAAAAGTTATAAACCTGTTGAAAACGAATACGATGTTGTCTATACGGATTGATTATCAACAAATTATCATTTTCAAATATTCCATTCTTTTCTTTTTGCCGGTATTTATAACGAAGATAAGTTGAATAGTTTCTACTAGGGGTATAATCTATCTGAGCCATATATTCCTGTCCTCCAGAAGGAGCGTCTATCCCGTATTTCAACCAAGGGAAACGGAATAAGTCCGCATAAACGGATAATTTCCAGCGGGCAATCGGGGTTAATTGCAATCCTATATAAACCCCTTGCTCGTTCTGAATCGTAGAGCCTTGCGAGAAAGCGTTCCCAAATAAAGCTTGATAACGGCGATCGTAATAGCGGTATAATACCAAGAAAGATATGTAGGAGGCAGGTATTAATTGCAAGGCATTCAAGGTAGAAACAGCTCCGTTTTTCGAAAGAGCGGTCTCGCCATAAAACTTGATACGATTCGTTTTCAACATATAGTCAACACCCATGTTGAAATTATTGTAACCTCTGAAATAGAACAGGTTATAAGGTTTTGGATCGGGATCCATCTTAAACTTACCGAACGAATAGGAGAGAGTCGTTAAACCGATATGAAAATGAGGCGTAGCATAACGGATATTTCCTCCATATACTTGCATCGTTATCGTTTTCTTCTTTTCCCAATCCCGTTGCAAGCGGTGAAGTCCGTCTGTTTTCAATGAGGTGAATGTCAAGCTATCTACGGCCGCATCCATTTTCCGGTACGAATAGAAAACACTTATATCCAAGTTTCTAATCGTAATTGTGCCGGCTACTCCTCGGAAGAAATCCTGCTCATTGGTGGAAAAGTGCCTACGGAAGCCGTTTGTCCTTCGCTCCGCTTGAGCGACTACTGCCGTACGGCTAGGGGAAAAGTCATTGCTAATCACCAGACCTTGTCCGAAAGACATCTTGTAATCCCCTATAGCCAAGCTTTTTAACCAGTTGATATCTTTTAGGAATAGATGTGCGGAATAAAAGTCATATCCTTTATGATATGCGTTCCAAAAAGGTTCGCCCGCATCTTTCTCGGCTACGAAGCCTGCTTGTAAACGATCCTCGAAAGTATAGGAATAACGTAAGGAGTGATAGAAAGGTTCTCCTCTATATTTACGATTCGGATATAACGAAAGTATGCTGTCCGTTTGTTCACCATATCCCTTTTTCTGTTGAAAACATTGATCATACCTGATTTGTAATTCATTACGACCATATTTCAACAGGTTCTTAACCGTAAGCAACCGTTTTTCAACATGATTATCACCTATATAAACAAATGGAAGGAGAAGAGATATCGTCTGAAAATCGATATCCTCTATATTCTTCAACTCATAGATGCTAACCATATTTCCGTATCGTTTCCGATAGGAGAGGAGCTGCTCAATTTGGCGATCGGATAGAAAAGGTAATCGCTTCAGTTGCTCTTCCGTCACGGCATTCAAATCAAAAGGATGCTCAGTTAAATAAGATAAATCGGCATACAAACTTTCGATACGTTCCGTATCCTCGGTTTCCAAGGCTAGTTCCTCTACATACTCCATCCACTTATCAACAGAATATTCTATTTGAGAATTAGCGTAATAACTATTTATCAACAGGATTATCGACAAGATTATAAACAATCGTTTCATAGCTAAGTATCATTTAAAAAGAGAATGATAAACCAAGACCGGTACTCATCCCTAAAATCGGATGGTAAATAGAGGCTACATCTATCGTAAAGCAAGAAAAGTTATAACCAATTCCTAAAGAGGGTAGGAGAGGAGCAGTCTGTATTCCGGCACGAATAAAAAAAGAATCGAAAGCGGTGTATTCAAGACCCAAGTTCCCAACAACTAGGTTTTCATTTTCCGTTCCTACACTTCCTATAATTAACAGACTGTTTATAATCTCCCATTGAAAACTTATTTGAATTAAGTAATAATTAAAATCTTCTATTTCAATATCTTTATCTCCTATAGAAACAGATGGTAAATTCATTATTAACATTCCTATTAACAACTTATCAATAGGAGAGAAAGTGATTCCAATGTCTGTTGACAGTCTGGATCTTGTATTTTCCGATAGATCAGTTTGCAAGAAACTATAGTGAACTCCAAGCCCTAACGCCCATTGATCCCCCAAGCGTTTTCCTCCCAGCACACGAACCATCATTTCTCTATATCCGTCAAACCCGAAAACAGAGATATCAACACCTGCGGATAATAGTTGATTCGGATAATAAAAACTACCGGACATCGTACCCAGTTCTTTCAACGTATACCGATTAAAATACTCTAAATGAATAGATTTTTTCTCTTTATCGACAATAAGAGCCGGATTGAATAAAACAGATTGTGTCGCTACATTCCCTCCCATCCCCGCGCTGCGAACATCCGGTAAACGTAAGTTATCAACACCATGTACATACAATGAAAATAGCCCTGTGAACAAGGATAACAATAGATATTTCATAGTTAAGATTTTGTATGGTTTCTACTCCTGCATCCGGTACGCTTCTTTGGCTTTCACCACTACATTATTGATAAAATTATTCCCTTTGGCATATCCTAATAGGGGTTGTAACTCTCTGGTACTCCAGCATTCTATGCCTTCTACCTCACATGAAATGGATTCGAATTTTCCGAATAAGGCGGTAATATCTTCTTTCTTCATAGTTAATATATGCTTAAGTTGTTGTCAATTGCGCAAATGTAATGTTTTATATTCATTTAGCAAGTTATTAACAGATAAATGATGCTGAGAATCACGTAGTATTTATATTTTCGCGGTATATGATACGAAAAGGGATATATTGTGTTTTGGCTCTACTCGCTTTCTCTAGCTTTAAAGGGAGGGCGCAGACGGTAAAGACAAATATTGTTCCGGAAGGTTATCAGAAAGCTCAGCTGTATGAAGGTGATACAATGGCTGTCGTCAACCTTCGGGAAGTTTTCATATATCCTCAAGTTAAGTTTAAGAATAAGCGTGAACAAGCGAAGTACAATAAGTTGGTACGAGACGTAAAGCGTACTTTGCCCTATGCCAAGATGGTGTATGATACATTGATAGAGACCTACGAATACATGGAAACCTTACCGAATGACAAGGCTCGCCAAGCCCACTTGAAACGGATGGAGAAAGAGTTGTTCGCCCAATATAAACCGGAACTAAAAAAATTATCCTTCTCGCAAGGTAAGCTACTTATCAAACTGATCGATAGGGAATGTAATCAATCCAGTTACAATTTACTGAAAGCCTACCTGGGAAGTTTCCGTGCAGGCTTTTGGAATTTCTTCGCCGGCATGTTCGGAGCCAGCCTCAAATCGGAATACGACCCGAAAGGTAAAGATGCCATGACCGAACGGGTCGTCGTATTGGTTGAGAATGGTTTAATCTGATAGCTGCTTGAAGAAATCCCAGATTACGATACCGGTAGTAACCGATACGTTCAAGGAATGCTTTGTACCATATTGAGGTATTTCAATACATATATCACAGTTATCAACCACATTTTGTTGAACTCCTTTTACCTCGTTACCCATGACGATAGCGTATTTCTTTGTCTTGTCTAACTGCAAGTTATCTAACATGACACTACCTTCCGCTTGCTCTACGGCACATACCGTATACCCCTCTCGACGCAATTTATCAACAGCCTCCGGGGTATCTTTGAAATATTCCCAATCTACGGTTTCTTCCGCTCCTAAGGCAGTCTTATGGATCTCCGCATTCGGAGGACAAGCCGTAATGCCACAAAGATAAATAGCCTCTACCCGGAAAGCATCGGAGGTACGGAATACGGAACCCACGTTGTTAAGACTTCTAATATGGTCTAAGACAACGATTAAAGGTATCTTCTTACTTTCCTTAAAAGCCTCGGGAGTCAGGCGGTTCAATTCGGTTACTTTTAATTTTCGCATAACAAATATCTTTGACCGCAAAAGTAGCGAATATCCGTGGATATGCCGTTGAAAAGCTATTAATAAGTAGTGGACATAAAATGAAAAATAGTTCTTGCTTTATTCAAATACTTGTCCATACCCCCCTCTTTCTCAAATTAGCAAATGAATAAGCTACTTATTTATTACGCACTATCAACAGCCCTTATACACCTATTGACAACCTCGCAGGAGGATCTATTTTTTCACAATCAAGGTTGTCAACAATAAACAGCTAGATATTCATAAAGTCTATAACTATAAGAATTACAATCTATAAATAGACATCCATACTGTTGGTATCCTTTTGATAAGCCGTTCACAAACCTTAATAAGTCAATAACCAAAGATTGTAACAAAAATGTATTAACCATTTCAACAGCCTATCATATCCATCATATTTATTTTTAAAATTAAAGATTAATAAGAATATAATATAATGATTGTGGATAACTCCTGAGGGTTCATGGTAGCTCATCCATCGATGGCAAAGATAAGAATCTTTCTTGTTATTTCTATAAATGAAGAAAGTTTATACCTTTGTGCTTTGTGAACAATAGGTTAATAAACTAGATAAAATAAAGATTATCAGTAATACTTTCTGTGGATAATATTGTTTATATATAGTGAAAGCCCTATTGGGAGCAGTAGAAACAGGAATCATTAATATATAAGGCTATGTTGACAAACCAATCAATCGGGTACATGGATGCGCCCGTTCCTAAGGATTTAGACCTTAAGGAAGCGATCGACAAGTTACGTAAGGAGAAGAATGCGGTTATATTGGCGCATTACTATCAAACTGGCGATATACAGGATATAGCGGACTATGTGGGAGACAGTCTGGCCTTGGCGCAATGGGCGGCTAAGACGAAGGCGGATATCATCGTGCTTTGCGGGGTTCACTTTATGGGAGAGACAGCGAAGATCCTTTGTCCGGATAAGAAAGTGCTGGTACCGGACTTGAATGCCGGTTGCTCCTTGGCGGATAGTTGTCCGGCTCCGGAGTTCGCCGAGTTCGTCAAGCAACATCCCGGTCATACGGTAATCTCTTACGTGAATACGACTGCCGCCGTGAAAGCGGTCACGGATGTGGTAGTTACTTCCACGAACGCCCGTCAGATCGTGGAGAGCTTCCCGGAAGGTACACCGATAATTTTCGGCCCGGATCGTAACTTGGGTAATTATATCAATAGCATCACGGGACGTAATATGTTGCTTTGGGATGGCGCTTGCCATGTGCATGAGCAATTCTCGTTGGAGAAGATCTTATTTTTGAAGAAGAAGTACCCGAACGCGGAAGTGATCACCCATCCGGAATGCAAGCAGCCGGTTATACAGGTCTCAGATTTTGTAGGATCGACCGCGGCCTTGCTGAAGCATACCATTAAGTCCGACGCGAAACAATTCATTGTAGCGACGGAAAGTGGCGTTATTCACGAGATGCGTAAGCAGAGTCCGGATAAGGAGTTCATCCCGGCTCCTCCGAACGACAGCACTTGCGCTTGCAACGAATGTAATTTCATGCGCTTGAACACGATGGAGAAGCTATATAATTGCTTGAAGTTCGAGATGCCGGAGATATTCGTGGACGAGGAGGTACAGAAGAAAGCGATCAAACCGATCAAGAAGATGCTGGAGATCTCTGAGAAGCTGGGACTCTGATTCATACAAATGCGGTATCGATCTCAATGGATAGACCGGACTTGGGTGATATAAAATCTAAGCCCGGTCTATCATATATAAATAATCAAAATTATCTACAATATCTACAACTATCCTTATAATCATTTGAATCTAAAATATTTATCCTATTGTTGTAGATAGGAAAACATCTACAATAGTAAGTCTTTATCTACCATCATTTTCCGTTTTTAGTAAGTGTCTTTGCCATGCCGTCGAAGGAATTTTCTACACTCTACGTATGTAATCAGTCCGTTTTTCTTCCTTTCTTTATATAGATAAAATGTTAATATATAAGTATTTGTGGTTTTTTATGGTATAAAACAAAAGTTTTCCCCATATAAAACTTTTGTTTTCATAGAAGGAAACTTCTGTTTTCTATAGGGGAAACTTTTGTTTCCCTAGGGAGAAACCATTTGCTTCGCTACCCGAACCTGAGCGATCCCGGGAAAGAATATATCAAGAATGATCGCTATTAATTACCGTAACATGCTGAATTTAGTTACTTTTGCGTAGAAATCTAATTGTAATTCTCAATATCATGAAAAAGATAGGACTAATGTTGGCCTTATTATGGGTGATTTGCGCTCTCTCATGGGCTTCTTCTTCGGATGCCCGTATTAAGGGGCAGTTAATAGATGCCTCTACGAATCAAGTAATTAATTATGCGGATATCTTTCTGTTTACGATGGGAAGTGAGAAACCTTTGCAACAGACTTTTCCGGACGATCAAGGACGTTTCTCCTTTACTAAGATAGCCCCGGGTAGTTATGTGGTCATGGTTCGTTTGATGGGATATGATGTGTTGACAAGGAATGATATAACCTTGAATGCCTCGGCTCCGGTGGATTTAGGTAAGTTGATGATGAATCCCTTGGAGGTAGGCATCGCTGAGGTGGAGGTAGTGGCCGAGAAACGCCAATTGGTTTATAAGCTGGATAAGAAAGTGGTCGAGGCTTCCTCCAATATGATGGGAGGAGGCGGTTCCGCCGTGGACATATTGGAGAATACGCCTTCCATACGGGTAGATGCGGAAGGCGATGTCACTTTCCGTGGAAGCAGCGGCTTTTTGGTTTACATAGATGGTAAGCCGAGTGTCTTCTCGGGTACACAGGCTTTGGAGCAAGTCCCGGCCGGGCATATAGAGAATATAGAGATTATCACGACGCCCTCCGCCAAGCACGATACGGAAGGCGACGTGGGTATCATTAATATTATCACGAAGAAGCATTCCCAGCGGGGATTGAGCGGGATGGTGAATCTTTCGGGAAGTACATGGCTTTCCCGTCATGTCGATTTCTTGTTGGCACAGCAACATCAGCGTTCCCGTTGGTACGTCGGTGGACAATGGACGGATCGTATGCGCAAGAGTGATTTCGACCAAGAGAAGAAGACGGTCGTCGGCGATCAAACAACGACTTCGCATTCCGTCGGGCCTCGTACGGGAGACAGTTACCATTATACGCTGAAAGGCGGTTGGAGCTTGAATCTTCCCAAGACAACCATCGCGTTGGATCTGGAAGGGGGCTATGGCGGAAATAAGCGTAAGGGAGAGATGACTTATAAGGAAACCCGCTCGACGGCGGGCCGCTCTCCGGTGACGGAAGATTATCGAAGCATAGATGATTATGATAATGATGAGAATATAGGCTTGGGAAGTCTGGCGGTACAGCATAAGTTCAACGATAAGGGACACGAGCTTTCCGGTAGCACCTATTACAAATATGGCGGTCATGCCTTGGAATATTTCTTTAATGACTTGATGTCCTTGGAAGGACAACGCCAACAGGGGCACCGTGCTTATGAGGCCGAGCACCGGGAAACGATGCGTATCAATCTGGATTACGCCTTGCCTTTCGGGAAGGGAGGCAAGCTAGAGGCGGGTTACCAATATTATTCCTATCTGGAAGACGGCGATTACAATATGGAATGGTGGGACCCCGAGGGGCAGACGTTCTTTTGGCGTGACGATATCTACAATACGTTTTATTTTCAGGAAGGGGTGAATTCTATCTATACGATTCTTTCGCATACGTGGAAGAATTTAGAGGCGCAAGCGGGCGTTAGGGGAGAGCATACGCATACGGTCTTGCGAAGTTCCGTGGAGGGAGCGGACCGTACGAAGAACCGCTTTGAGTTTTTCCCATCGGTGCATTTGGGCTATACGTTCCCGAATGAGCATCGATTGTTGGCTTCCTATTCCCGTCGTACCACACGTCCGCAGCTTTTCTATATGGAGCCTTATATCACGTATCGCGACTTTTATACGGCCGAGATCGGTAATCCGGATATACGTCCGGAGTACATCAACTCCTTTGAAGTGAACTACCGGAAGAATTTCGGGGAAAATACGGTATCCGCCACCGCCTTTCATCGGTATCGGAAAGATAAGATCGAGCGATTGCGAGTTCCTTATTCAGCCGGTGTAACCTTGGATTCGATGGCGAACGTAGGACATGATTACTCGACGGGTATCGAGCTAAGCGTCAGCCTGCATCCGGTGCGCTGGTGGAATACCACGGTCAACGGAAACGTTTATCACTATAAGGTAAAGAACGAACAGGCCGCCGGTGGAAATACGACCTCAAGCACCAATTACGATATCCTATGGAACAACCTGTTTAATCTGGGAAAATACACTCGTATCCAGCTGGATGGTAGTTTTGTAGGCCCTTCCGTAACGACGCAAGGCCGCACGGACGCTTATTGGTACGCGAACGTAGCCGTCCGCCAGCAACTATGTAACCGAAAACTAACCGCCACCTTAGCTTTCCGGGATATTTTCCGTTCCGCCAAATATATCAGCGATATTCAAACGGCAGATTTACGCTCCTTGACACGTATTAAACCCAAATATCCACAAATCACATTGACATTGAGTTGGACATTTAATAGTTTCAAGGCTAAATCTACCCAAGCGAAAGAAGATCGCTCGGAGATGTTCGAGGGTATAAAGCATTAATTATATAAGGGAGTGTGTCTTAAAATCCATATCTACAAATCGTTTCGATATTTCCAGACACACTCCCTTGTTTTTATTTAATAACCATAATCTTGGTTACCACACTTTCTTTCGCTTCAGGTGTGGAAGAAAGCACCAGATAAACGCCACTAGCTACACGGTTGCCGTTTATGTTCCGGCAATTCCATGTAAGTTGTCCACCGGAAGACTTCGCTTGAAAGATAATGTTGCCATTCAAATCCGTTATTTTAACGTTGGAGTCCGTCATCAATCCCGTGATCGTGACTTGATCCGCATACTCCGGGCGTACAGGATTTGGATAAGCGTAGACTTCTGAATAATCGTCCTTGCCTTCACTAGCGTCCGACATATAAGAAATGATACCATTTTCCGTTCCGAAAAAAACTTCCCCGGTTTGATCGTTAATAGCGATACTGTTTATCTTATTGGAAAGTAGAGGAGAATTTTCGGTCGTGAAATTCTCTATGGTCTCACTTCCATCCTCATTTACTAAAAATACTCCGTTTCCTTCCGTACCTAACCATTTGCGATTACCTCCATCTACGGCGATGGCTGTTACTTTAGCGTTATCTAGGAAATAAGTAGGGATATCATCTTGAATGGATCGGATGATTCGGGTACAATACACATTTTCCGGGTCGTTTACCGCTTTATCCGGCACCGGACAAATTATAGGGCCTCTATTGGTTCCTATCCATATGGTACCGTTCTTATCCTCAACCATGCAGAAATAGCCACTGACAGAGATCGCTTCTCCTGTTGGCTTGTTCAGATTGAAACTTGTAATTTTATTTACTACATCATCAGAGGTATCATCTATAGTACCTTTATCATCGAAAACGATGATGCTTACATCTTCTCGCGGTATATTTATCCACTTATGGCCTTTGGAGGTAATCAATATTTTATCTACTAGAGACTGATTGTTAAGTATGTTATACTGATTGGCTTTTAATACGCTCCATGTACCATCATTTTTCAATATGTTGATGCAACTAGCTATGGCCGTATTTGTCATCCACAGATTACCCTTCTTATCATAGCACAGTCCTTCCACACGTGTATAATTTAAAGATGCGTCACTAGTAGCGGAGGCTAATGTGCTGTTCGTCCTATTATGCAGTTTCACGTACTCATTGTCTTTGAACTCATAAACCCCTTCTCCCCATGTAGACGCGAAGTAATGTGTCGGGTCGTTAGGATCAACGGCAACCGATGTGATGTCGGAGAAGCGGACTTTGCTCTTTTGTGCTATTTTCGTTTCATCGAAGTTGGTCCATTTCCCGTTTTCGTAAACCATCAATGTGCCGGGGCGTTCTTTTCTGTTCGTCCATCGTCCACCACCGGCTACCAATAACTTGCCTTGTTGAAAAGTCATGAAGTCGCAATAATTACGTTTCGGACTATCTTCTAAAGAAATCAACTGAGAGGCAAATACTTCCATTTGGTTTCCTTTCAGCTTCATACCTACTAGTCCATCCGATCCAGAAGCGACCCAATAGGTATTGGATGTATTTTGGCAGGATATGTCATTTGTCGTACCCGTAGCTACTTGTGTTTTTTGCGATAGTGAAGAACATATGTAGGTATTGGTATTTGTATATGCGAGAAGCTTATCTCTTTGAACCGTTATGTTGTTTATATCACTATCTATACATAAGTTTTGAATCGCGTTATTTGAATCTTGGTAATAAACTCCTTTTTTCTTTACGAAAAAGCAAAGCGTATTTTGAAACAACCCGATCTTCGCAATATCGTCCTCATTAAATTTATCCGTGTTAAGTGAGATCTTTTTCCAATTATTTGCGTCTAATAAATTATCATTCGTAGAAGCGGATAATAATCCCTCTGATGTAGCGGCATGGATAGAATTACCTTTGATACATACGGATCTTACTATTTTATTAAGTCTGTAAGTATCCGTAATCTCATTTTTACGCATATTGACTACGACAATACCAAAATTCATGGATAAATAAGCGTACTCTTTGTAAAAATAGATCGAATTAACCGTTTGATCTTGTATGTTTGTGCTGGTTTGTATATAAGGGATATTATAAATACCAACATCGCTCAATAAATCGATATTACCACTACTATAAATGATTAACAAGGTCTTGGTCTCTTGGTTATAATCTATATGGGTAATGCCGTTATCGCTTAATCCATTTTGACGGGAATAAAATTTTAAACTCTGGTCTTCCTTACCGTAGCTATATAAGGAACCATTTGCTATGGCGAAAACAGTGTTGTTAGCTTCCGTCACGTTTGTCGTACTGTAGTAAGACAGGTACGGAGTCCAAGTTCCGACACCTTGTGCTTGGATAATTTGTGTCAAAGCACATAATAGTAAGTATATGGATAAGATACGTTTCATATTTATCAAGATAAGGAAGATAAAAATTCAGCCAATTTATGTACGGCAAGAGCACGATGGCTGATCGTGTTCTTTATATCATCGCCAAGCTCGGCAAATGTTTGTGTATAACCATCCGGCATAAAGATAGGATCGTATCCAAAACCGGATTCACCTTTTTTCTCAGCGGTGATAACACCATTAATGATTCCATCGAACAAATATTCCTTACCATCCAGAATCAAGGCTATTACAGTACGGAAACGAGCCTTTCGATTTTCTTTTCCTTCCATCTCGCAAAGCAATTTCCGCATATTGGCCTGTGCGTCATGTCCCGGTCCGGCGTAACGTGCGGAATATACACCCGGAGCGTTATTTAATGCTTCTACCTCAAGTCCGGTATCATCGGCAAAACAATCGAAGCCGTAGTGTTCTTTTATATATCGAGCTTTAAGCAAGGCGTTTCCTTCCAAAGTATCAGCTGTTTCAGGAATATCCTCCTGACAATTAATATCATGTAAATTAACTAATTCAAGGTTATCTCCAAGGATCTTCGAGACTTCTTGTAGTTTATGTGAGTTGTTTGTTGCGAAAACAAGTTTCTTTTTCATCTTTTACTTATTTTATTAAAAGTGAGTATCTTTGCATCGTACAAAGTAAATAAAAATATATGAACTCTCGTATTACTATCCAGCGGTTTGTAGCTGGTTGCCTATTTATAACGATAAATGCCTTATTTTATTTTAAATACTTGTATAGAGTATCTTTAACTACAGGTTTAGTAGCGATGGGAGGATATATAACGTTTATATGTTTGTTATTTTTTTTGTATAAAAAGCAGAAACTTGTCATCCCTATATGGGCATGGATCGGATGTATGGGATTGCTCACCATTAGTAGCGGGTTTATATTTCATTTTATTCCAAAAGAAAGTTTGAGTGTAGATCGTTGGGAGATGATCCAATTATTTTGGGATTCGGTTTCTAATGGGATTTATCCATACGGGGTTCATAGTCCGGGTGGTAATTATCCGGGGCCTATGCCTTTTTATTTTATAATGGCCTATCCTTTTTATAAAGTGGGAGAGGTTGGATGGTTGACTATTGGCGGATTATGGCTGACTTTATGGTATTTTCAGAAAAGGCTTGATCGTAATAGCTTGGGATTATTAATGGTATTGCTTTTATCTTCCTTAGCTATCTATTGGGAGGTATTTTCCCGCAGTACGATTTATATTAACTCCTTATTATTTGGCTTATATTTATTTTGTTTGAAAGATTTACCCAAGCGTTCCGGCTTAAGTTTTTATGGATGGGCATTTATAGGCGGCATATTATTTTCTATGCGTATTGTGTTCGCTTTGCCCCTTATTATATGGGGTATGTATATTTGTTTGCGAAAAGAGATCGATATTGTGCGATTATTTAAATGGGGACTTTGTTTTATCGTCGCCTTTGTGTTAACTTTCCTTCCCTTTTATTGTATGGATCCATATACTTTTATACGATTAAATCCGTTTGTAACGCAGGGAGACGTATTATTGCCTTTCTCATATGTAGTTTGCTTTTTAGGGATAGCTTTTGTCTTACCCTTCTTTTGTAAGAAGTATTCGGACATATGTTTTTATAGTGGTTTGCTATTATTTATGACTATTTCGGGACATGTTGTATATGGATTGTATGATAATGGAATAAAGTCTTTTTTGACAAACGGAGCTGATATCTCTTATTACCTGTTTTGTTTTCCTTTTTTATTAGAAACTATTGTAAATAAAGACGAAGAATGATTGAAAATAAAGTGGTTACTGTCGTAATGCCTGCTTATAACGCCGAAAAGACGTTAGAACAAACTTATCAAGAGATTCCTTTTGATATAGTAGATCATGTGATTTTGGTGGATGACAAAAGCAATGATGAAACAGTAAAAAAAGCACGTGAGTTAGGTATTAAACATATTATTTCTCATGAGATAAATAAGGGATACGGGGGAAACCAAAAAACTTGCTATGATAAGGCACTTGAGTTGAAATCGGATATTGTGATTATGCTTCATCCGGATTATCAATATACACCTAAATTGATACATGCTATGACTTATGTGATTGCGGATGATGTCTATCAAGTAGTCTTTGGTTCGCGGATTTTAGGAAAAGGGGCTTTAAGAGGTGGAATGCCTATTTATAAATATATAAGTAATCGTGTACTTACATTGATACAAAATATATTAATGAATAATAAGTTATCTGAGTATCATACGGGATATAGGGCTTTTTCGTCTGAGGTCTTAAAATCCATTGATTATAAGAAATGTTCGGATAATTTTGTTTTTGATAATCAAGTAATCGCTCAGATATGTGATAAAGGTTATGAAATAGCCGAGGTTACTTGTCCTACAAAATATTTTCCTGAAGCTTCTTCTATTAAGTTATACAATAGTATGGTGTACGGATTGGGAGTATTAGGTGTAGCTTTTCAGTATTTTTTACATAAGGTGAGAATAAAAAAATATAGAATTTTGAAGTAGTATTTATATCACAAAAAAGAGCTGTTTTCTATTCAAAGCAGCTCTTTTTTGCATGAAACATTTAAGTCTTTATCTGATCGAACCCCTCACCGTATACTCCTCGGACGATACTTTGGGAGATGAACGCTTGGTGGTCTATCCGCTTCACGATCCGGAAGATGGAGACGGATTCGGATTTCTTGGCGAGTAGTACGACTACCTTGACGGGTTTGCGGGAATAACCACCCTCGCCGTCCAGTATCGTGCAGCCGCGGCCTAACTCATGGATGATACGATCCGCTATCTCGTCGTACTTCTGGGAGAAGATAAGGAATTGTACGGATTGGCGGTTACCGTTCAATACCATGTCGAGTACGTAATTACTTATGACCATCTCTACAAAACCGAAAACAATCTTGTCCACGTTATGGAACAGGAAGAAAGAGGAACTAATGATGAAGAAATCGCAAAACAGAAGGATACGTCCGATCGATATATTCTTATATTTATTGATTACCGCACCAATAATATCCGTACCTCCGGTACTACCGTTTGCCGAGAATACCAATCCTAGTCCGGCACCGCACATGAACGCTCCTATTATGATACCCATAAACGGTTGGTCTTGCAGTATGGGTTGTCCTTTCAGCAACCATTCAAAGAAGGAGAGGGAAGCGGATAGTGAGAAAACTCCGAAAATAGTTTTTATCAAGAATTTTAGACCAAGGATCTTTAAGGCTACCACCAACAAGGCTACGTTGATGACAAAATAAGATACGGATACCGGGATCAATCCATTGGAAGCAAAGAAGATCAATGCGCAGATACCACTTACCCCACCTGTTACGATCTCGTTAGAGAGGATAAAGGCGTTGAATCCGAATCCGTATAATAAAGTTCCGAACAGGATCATTAGATAATCCTGTACGGAAAAATAGATTTTTGTGAATTTTAAGTTCATCCCACTACGATATTAACGATTTTGCCGGGAACGACAATTACCTTCTTAACAGTCTTGCCTTCCATCCATTTCGCTGAGTTCTCATGATTCAAAGCCGCTTTCTCGGCGTCCTCCTTAGAAATATCTGCCGGTAGCTCTAGGTTGTAGCGAGCTTTACCATTGAATGAGATCGCGTAAACAACGGATTTCTCCTTGAGATATTCTTCGTTGTGTTCCGGCCACTGAGCATCGCAGATGGTCGTATCATGTCCTAATTGATGCCATAGCTCTTCCGCTATATGAGGAGCGAACGGAGCCAATAAGGTGATCAGCGGCTCCAAGATGGCGCGCTTGCTGCATTTTAAGCTCGTTAACTCGTTCACGCAAATCATGAAGGCGCTAATGGACGTGTTGTATGAGAAATGCTCGATGTCGAACGTTACTTTCTTGATCAGCTTATGCAAGGATTTCAATTCGTCGGCCGTAGGCTCGGCATCGGTAACTTGTAGGGTATCCGTATTGCCGAAGAACAAACCCCAAAGCTTCTTTAAGAAACGGTGTACGCCGTCGATACCGTTCGTATCCCAAGGCTTGGATTGCTCCAGCGGGCCTAGGAACATCTCGTACAAACGTAGGGTATCGGCACCATATTTCTCAACGATCATATCCGGGTTCACTACGTTGAACATGGATTTGGACATCTTCTCGACTGCCCATCCGCAGATATATTTACCATCTTCCAATACGAACTCCGCATCGTTGTATTCCGGACGCCAGTTCTTGAAAACCTCTATATCTAACAGGTCGTTAGATACGATATTTACGTCTACGTGGATAGGGGTGACCTCGTATTGGTCTTTCAAGTTCAAGGAAACGAATTTATTGGTTCCGTTGATGCGGTACACGAAGTTCGACCGTCCTTGGATCATACCTTGGTTGATCAATTTCTTGAACGGCTCTTCCTCGCAAACGATACCCAAGTCGAATAAGAACTTATTCCAGAAACGGCTGTAGATCAAGTGGCCGGTAGCGTGTTCCGTACCACCGATATATAAATCCACGTTTCTCCAATATTCATCCACGTCTTTAGCGACCAAGGCTTTATCATTACGCGGGTCCATATAGCGCAAATAATAAGCGGAAGAACCGGCGAAGCCCGGCATCGTACAAAGTTCCAGCGGGAAGATCGTCTGGTTATCGATCTTTAATACCTCGGTGACTTTTTGGTTTACCGTGTCCCAAGCCCATTTAACGGCGTGTCCTAATGGAGGCTCGCCCGTCTCGGTAGGCAAGAATTTATCTACTTCCGGCAGTAACAGGGGCAGACATTCTTCCGGCAACATCTGAGGTATGCCATCGGCGTCGTAATATACCGGGAACGGTTCGCCCCAATAACGCTGGCGGCTGAAGATAGCGTCGCGCAAGCGGTAGTTTATCTTCACACGTCCCAGATCGTGATCTTTTACGTATTTCTTGGTAGCGGCTATCGCTTCCTTGATCGTCAGTCCGTTCAAGGAAAGATCGCAATAAGGAGTAATGTCGGCTCTCGGAGAATTGCATACGATACCTTCCTTGGCATCGAAACTTTCCTCGCTTACGTCGCAACCTTCCACCAACGGACGGATTTCCAGTCCGAAATGCTTCGCGAAAGCGTAGTCGCGGCTATCGTGCGCCGGAACCGCCATGATCGCTCCCGTACCGTAGCCGGCCAATACATAGTCGCTGATCCAGATGGGAACCGCCTCGCCCGTAAACGGGTTAATAGCGTAGGAACCACTGAATACACCGGTTACCTGACGGTCGGCGATGCGCTCGCGCTCGGTACGTTTCTTGGTGCGATCTAGGTAAGCGTCTACTTCCGCTTTTTGGTCTGCCGTAGTTAATTGTTGAACCAATTCGCTTTCCGGAGCTAATACCATGAAGGTAACACCAAACATCGTATCGGCACGGGTCGTAAAGATCGTGAATTCCCTGTCGCTGTCTTTTACCTTGAAGCGAACCTCGGCACCTTCGCTGCGTCCGATCCAGTTCTTTTGGGTCTCTTTCAAGGAATCCGTCCAGTCGATCGTATCCAATCCGTCCAACAGGCGTTGCGCGTAAGCGGATACACGTAAGCACCATTGGCGCATGATCTTTTGTTCCACCGGATAGCCTCCACGCTCGGAAACACCGTTCACGACCTCATCATTCGCTAATACGGTACCCAAGGCGGCACACCAGTTTACCATGGTCTCGCCACGATAAGCGATCCGGTAGTTGAGTAATATCTCTTGTTTTTCTTTATCGCTCTTGGCTTTCCATTCCTCGGCGGTGAAACTAAGTTCCTCTCCGCAAGCTACGTTCAGACCTTCCGTACCACTTGTCTCGAAGGCTTGTATCAACTCGCTGATCGGGCGGGCTTGCTTCTCGTCGTTGCAGTAGTAGCTGTTGAACATCCGGATGAAGGCCCATTGCGTCCATTTGTAATATTCGGGATCACAGGTACGGATCTCACGGCTCCAATCGTAGCAGAAACCGATCTTTTCCAATTGCTCCCGATAACGGGCTATATTATTTTTTGTCGTGATCTCCGGATGTTGGCCGGTCTGGATGGCGTATTGCTCGGCGGGCAATCCGTAAGCGTCGTAACCCATCGGGTGCAATACGTTAAAACCTTGCAAACGTTTGAAACGCGAATAAATATCAGAAGCTATATAACCGAGCGGGTGGCCAACGTGCAATCCCGCACCGGAAGGATAGGGGAACATGTCCAATACATAGTATTTAGGCTTATTCGTGTCTTTTTCGACTTTATAAACCTTTTCGGCAATCCAGTAGTCGTGCCACTTCTTCTCAATCTCTCTGAAATTGTACTCCATGATCGTTTATCGTTTTTGTATCGTTTTCTATTTAAGGCCACAAAGTTAGTGAATTTATTTATTTTATATGAGTTATTTACATGAACTGTTTATTTCACGTAACCAATCCGGGGGCGAGATTGATTCTCGGTTCTTTTCGCTTGTAACTCAGCGAGTGACAGATTGATTAGCTCAAGTTGCGTACGGGTATCTTCGTTGATGTCGTTGTAATCGGCAAATGCTTCTTCGATATACGCTTTGAGTTCCTTTACTTCTTGTTGGAGTTCAAGCAAAGGGGAGGAAGAACTTATTATTTGTCGTATGCCGACGAAAGCACGCATGATAGAGATATTGACTTTAATGGCTGTATCGGATCTGAGTACAGAAGAAAGCATTGCTATACCTTGCTCCGTGAAAGCGAATGGAGCATATTGGTTACCTCCTTTCTTTGAGATGCCAATTTGGCATACCATATTGTTTTTCAAGTTGTTAAATTCTTGAATTGTTAATGTGAACATAAAATCATCAGGAAAGCGTTCTATGTTTCGTCTGACCGCACGTTTCAATTGGGCGGTTTCCGTTCCATACATTTCCGCCAGATCAAAATCCAGCATGACTTTTTGCCCTCTGATCTCATAAATCTTGTTTTGTATCGCTTGTAATTCCATAGTATAAGAACTTATTAGTTTACTTTATTTGATATAACCAATTTTAGGCTTTTTAGCATTGTTCTTTTTCTTTGTAGCCAGTTCGGAAAGAGCTATGTAAATATCATCCAAAGACTTTTGGGTATCTTCACTGAGATCATTGATAGCGCAAAGCGTTTCCTCATTAGCCATTTCAAGAGATTTGATACGTTCTTGTAGTTCTTTAATTTCGATGGAACTAGTGATAGTTTGTAAGGTATAATTCCGAATAGCGACAAAGGCTCTCATAATGTTTCTGTTGATTTCGATCGCAATGTCTGAGTTCAGCACACTACTTAGCATTGCGACTCCTAGTTCCGTGAAAGCGAATGGCATATATTTAAAGTTATTACCTCTACCTTTATTCAAGGTCACAAATTGTGATCTTGAAAGTTCCTCCTTGGTCAATTCAAACATAAAATCATTTCCCTCGAATCGTTTAGGATTACGCCTGACTGCCTGTTTAAGTACCCTTGTCTCTATTCCATACATTTCCGCCAGATCAAAATCCAGCATGACTTTCATACCTCTGATCTCGTGAATCTTGTTTTGTATCGTTTGTAATTCCATAGTAAAGATTTTAGTTTAATATTATGGTCGCAAAGGTTTGTAAAATAATTGAGATAAGCAATAAGCTAGTTGGATATTTATGATTGGTTGCATTTGTAAGTTGTACAATGAGTTATTGCTGATCCGGCTTATTGTCTATTTTTTATGTGTTCTTATTTTCCTTATAAGATTTCCGGGAAAAACACGTACGACTTTTTGGAAAAACATGTACGTGTTTTCCGGAAAACATGATGATGTTTTTATATCACTGATATTCATGTATATATAACTTGATACCTTTGCATGGACTTATTGTGTGTTTTTTCTTCTTGTATTTGTTATTTTGTTGTTCTATCGTTTGTTTATGAATTAAAAATATTTAATTTTGCTTATCTATAATAAAGGATGAAGTCATTTATATATATACTATTAACTTCCTTGACTTTCCTTGTGGTAGGATGCCAAAATGAATCTGAGGAAATCCGTTTGATCAATCAGGCGGAACGTTTGTTTGATGCCTATCCGGATAGTGTAATCACTACATTGGATTCCATTCCGCTCCCGGAAGAGATGAGTCCCCGTTTGATAGCCCGTTGGTGTATGTTGTACGCACGTGCCGCCGATAAAATAGAGGATGAGATGCCTTATACGAACCAGCTTGAGATCGCCTTGAAATACTATCAAAAGAAAAAGATGCGGGAAGAGGAGGCTGAGATCGGCCTTTATCTGGGGCGTTCGTATGTGGAGGATAAGGAGTACGAGAAGGCAATGAGGGCTTACTCCGATGCGCTGGAGGTAGCGTTGGCGATTAAGGATTATAATCGTGCCGGGTATATTTGTAGTTATATGGGGGATTTGTATGAGGTAGATGAGCGTTTTATGTTATCCGCTAAAAGGTATCAGGAAAGTGGTGGATATTTTCGGTTAGCAAATAATATCAAAAGTTATATACGTGCATTTGTAAATGAGGGAAATATCTATATGATCGCTGATTCAAGCCATTTAGCTCTGACACCATTGAAACAAGCTGAAGCGATAATGGATTCTTTAAGTATGAATGAGGTTAAGGAGTATGTGTACAATAGTTTAGCTAATACATATAGTGCTTTAGAAAATTATGACTTGGCTGAATACTATGTATTACAATGTATAGAGATAGACTCGGAAAATGTAGCCTCATATTATTTGTTATTGGTTGATATTGAGGAAAAGCGAGGCAATTTAGATAAGGCGGAATATTACCTTCATAAGGTTCGTAATATATCTACTCATAATAGATTCATACCAGCTTCTATAGCTTATTATTCTTATATGATAAAAAGAGGACAAGGTGATTTGCAAAGTGCTTTGAATGATTATGAAAAATATGTTGAAGTAGAAGCTCTTATAAATGTAAGTAAATCTGTAGATATATATGATGCAGAGCAAAAATATGAGCGTTTGAAATTGCACAATGAAAATATAGAATTGGTTTTAAAGAATCAAAAGAGCTACCTGTTTATATTGCTTTTATTATTTGCTATTGCTTTACTTGTCATTTTCTATTTAATGGCATTGAGACGAAAAAATAGATCACTATTGAAACAACAAGAGGAAATAAATGATTTAAATCAAAATATATATCATTTGTCTATAGAATTGCGTGAGAAAGAAGAGCAATTGAAGTTGCAAGAAAATTCATTACATCTAGCAAAGGAGGAATTAGTATCCTATGAAAATATAAAAAAAGAAGTAGAGGATTTGAGACATAGATTAATCAATTTAAGAGAAATAAAGATTTTAAACTCTAGCTTAGCTCAAAAAATAAAGAGGATGTCTCAAACGGTTTGGTCGAAAGCTTCACAAGCGGTAATCGATGAGAAGATGTGGATTGATATAGAAGTGTTGATGGTGGAGGTATATCCTGATATTGTAAAGGCATTGAGAGACGCGGACCTATCTTTTTCGGAAATGCACCTTTGTTTTCTTACCTTATTCAAATTAGAGACGAAAGCCATGTCCATACTTTTGAATATCAAGCCAACTTCCGTAGACAAAACACGCTTGCGGGTACGGAAAAAGTTACATTGGGAAGGCAAGAAAGATTTCTATGAGTCGCTTATCCATATTTAACCTGTTTAGCCTGTTATAGGCTCTGTTTAGATACAATTTTAGAGTTTTGTCTATAATGATTTCGTTTATTTATTTGATTATTAGATAATTATTTATTTTTTGCTTGTCCATACCTTCTTGAGGGTTTCGTACTCTCTATGTCATATGAACTCTCTATTTTTGCAGTCATAAACAATAACGAAAAAAGAGAGTGTATATGAAAAATTTGAAATGGCTGTTACTAGCTTTATTTATTATCTCTACTTGCGTATCATCGTTTGCACGTCGTGTACCTTTACATGGAAAAGGTACGCTAGGTGATAAAAAACAGCGGTCTATTAATTTAGATGTACCTATAATAGCTGATATCGATGAAACCTCAAAAGTTTTGTCTTTGGAGTTTTTGGAATATTTAGGAGAGGTACGAGTATCTGTTGCGGATGCGAATGGAAATATTGTTTATGAGGAAGTTGTGAATACACAAAATACTTCTTTTCATATTATTCCTTTGGATGATGTTGCATCAGGATCATACGAACTTTCCATATCGGATTCAGAAAATTATGCAGAAGGATTTTTTAATTTATAATATAGTATTATTATGAGAAAAATATTTTTGTTTTTTATGATTTTAATATCATTTGTTTCTTGTTCATCAGAAATATTGAATGATAATTTGAGTGGGAGTGTAAATAAAACTACTCTTTCTATTGAAAATGACACAATAAAAAGTCATGAGTTATTAGAAGATTTTAGTAAAGCGTTATCTAGTGCTCTAAATTCTTCTGTTGAACTAAGGAGACTTATAAAAAATGAAGCTCTAAAAATGTTTGACTATGATTATGATGTTTTGTATTTATCTATAAATACATATAAATTATCTTCTGGAAAAACAGTTGATGAACTTATGGAATTATATATAGATACTAGTAAATTAGAGCTTGTTAAACAAAAATATCCTACTTTGACTATATTTGTACCTGTGTTACCTGATAATAGCTTTTCGGCAGAAAGTTGGAATCCGGAGGATGAAATTCCATATACTGCATTAAGAGTTGAAAATAGTAATGATATAATGGCTTATGGAATAGAAAAAGAATTTTTGATTCCATCGAATGAAATTCCTAAGTATCCTATTTTGGTAATCAAATTGAATGAAAGAATTATATCTGTAAATAAAGTTCAGAAGAAAAAATATTTATCTGCTTGTAATACAATTGATGATACAGATATTGTTTTTTTAAGTGATGTTTTTGATAACACTAAGAATGAAAGTATAAATCGTTCTATATCAAGTATGCATAGTAATGAAAGAGATCGTACAGGATCAATACCGGATAATATGAAAAAAGTTTATGAAGCATATGATATTTATAACCCATCAAATGGTTGGTTAAGAGATTATATATATTTCGATTTAACCCCTCAAAAAACAAAAGGAGCTTTTAACTTAGATTTTAAAGAGAGTTTAGTTCATTTTAAGTTGATAGGAGATCCACGAACTGTTATGAATAAAATATGCGATCAAACTAATGATCCTAGAATAGATGGAAATAGTCATGAGCATGAAGTTGATTATGGTGATAGTCATTATGGTCGGCCAGGTACAACAATTGTAACTCCATGGACAGATGGTTTTCTTGAGTTTAAAGTAAAAGTTTATGTGGCAAATCAATTAGGTATAAGCAATGAACTAACAACTTTTTTTACAGTTGAGCCAAGTGCTTTATTTAAAACAACACCCAAAGATCCTCTAAGTAAAAAGTATGAGGTTAAATCTATAGATCTGACAGATGGAATAAATCTTCAATTGCCTCTTTTTGAATGGAATATAGAAAATTATGGCACTGCAATGAAGATTTCGATAGAAGAAATTGATGCTACAGAAACAGTTCAAAGCACAGAATCTTCAACTGTTACGTTTGCGACTAATTTTGGGTTTGATCCATCATTTGGAGAAAAAGTAAAAATAGGTTTAAAATTTGGTGCAACAAATACTATATCGAAAAATATTTCGTATACAGTAACTAAAACATTAGGAAATGATGAATTGGGAGAGGTTATTGTTAATTTTGCAGATAAAATTCTGAAATCTAAAAATAATGTATCTACTAGTAGAAATTGGAAACCAGATTATACCGATAAATATAAAACTGGCTGGTATCAATTAGCTGTGAGTCCATTAAAATATAACTAATATTAATAGTGAAACAAAGTGGTACACATATAATTCGTATAGATTAGATGAATCTAGATAATTTTAGTTCATTTTTCTTACTTATATTATATGTGTGCTATTTTATTTTTTTGAAACAGTATCATTTAAAATAAATATAATGCGTATATTTTTTTTCTTTTTATTAAGTTTATTTATTTGTACATCATGTAATGATGAAGAGCCTTCTGTAGTAGACAAATATCCTTATTATTTTGCTTACTTTGAGGGAGAATTGAATGGACAATCTATTTCTTTATTAAATCAATCTAGTTATCAGTGTTCAATTGAAAGGGGAAATTTTTGGATACATGATATAGAAAAAGAATTATATGGATTTTATTGGAAAGTACCTTTAAAATCAGTGAATTTTACTTATCCTTATCCTGAACTTCATATCTCGTTGATTCCTTTGCTTAAGCAAGAATATCATATAAAAAAAGGATATTTATCTACAGAGGAAAAAGAGTCTACTGTCAGAATAATTAGAGAGGGAACTGAAATAAACTACCATCCTCTGAAAACTCCTTTTTGTTTGCGAGTAGATACTGTTTTTTTTCAAGAGGATAGCGAGATTCCTTATATAGAAGGATATATGGATGGAATTTTATATAACACAGAAAATAGTGTTGATTCTATCGTAATAAGAAATGTATATTTCGGTATTCATTGAATGGCATAGGAATTTATGTTTTTTCGTATTTTTTGTTTGCGATATTGTCTCTCTCGTGATTAAGAACTATCTTTGACAAACTATCCAATAGTGGGTACCGAATCAAAATCAATTGACTATGAAAACAAAAAAGGAACAAGAGTTTATGAAAGAGATGCAAGACAGGTATATCCGTTTCGATTGGGCTATTAAACGTCTGCTTCGTCAGAAAGCTAATTTCGATGTGCTTGAGGGATTTCTCACCGTATTCCTCGGGGAGAAAATCACGATCGTGGAGCTATTGGAGAGTGAGGGAAACCAACTATCAGCCGATGATAAGTTCAACCGTGTGGACATCAATTACTTGAAGGATGGTACGATCCGTCCCGACACCACGGCTCCCGGACTGGGTGAGGCACGTGAGAAATTGAGATACTATTCCATGACTCCCTCTGAGCGTAATGCCTATGATGAACACTTGAGCCATGTCTACCCTTTTAAATATAATACCAACTTCCGTAGACAAAACACGCTTGCGGGTACGGAAAAAGTTACATTGGGAAGGCAAGAAAGATTTCTATGAGTCGCTTATCCATATTTAACCTGTTTAGCCTGTTATAGGCTCTGTTTAGATACAATTTTAGAGTTTTGTCTATAATGATTTCGTTTATTTATTTGATTATTAGATAATTATTTATTTTTTGCTTGTCCATACCTTCTTGAGGGTTTCGTACTCTCTATGTCATATGAACTCTCTATTTTTGCAGTCATAAACAATAACGAAAAAAGAGAGTGTATATGAAAAATTTGAAATGGCTGTTACTAGCTTTATTTATTATCTCTACTTGCGTATCATCGTTTGCACGTCGTGTACCTTTACATGGAAAAGGTACGCTAGGTGATAAAAAACAGCGGTCTATTAATTTAGATGTACCTATAATAGCTGATATCGATGAAACCTCAAAAGTTTTGTCTTTGGAGTTTTTGGAATATTTAGGAGAGGTACGAGTATCTGTTGCGGATGCGAATGGAAATATCGTTTATGAGGAGATAGTGGATACACAAGATGTTTCTTCTAGTATTATCTCATTAGATGGATGTATTTCTGGATCTTATGGACTTTATATATCAGATTCAGAAAACTACGCAGAAGGTTTTTTTAATTTATAAATAATTCAAATTTTAGAAGTATGGACAAAAAGACAGTGCTTTTAGCATCTGCATGTACTTTATTAATGATGTCATGTAGTAATGATGCGGAATTGATTAAGGTTGCTGAAACGACAGGATTACAAACAAAGGCTTTTGTTGGTGAAGCAGATTTTCAAATATAAATACACGACACAATTGTTATGAGAAAAAAGATTTTATTATTCTTATTACTTGTTTCTACTTCAGCTTTTGTTTTTGCCCAAGTAGAGCATGGGTTATTAGTAGGTGCCGGTGTTGGATTTCCTTTGCAGGATGGTTGGAAGGAGACTACTTGGGGGGATAAATCGAATTTGGATTATCGGAACGATTATAAATTGAATAGTATGATCGGTTATCGCTTCCGATTCCTTCCGGAACAGAAATTCTTCTATGACTTGGATGTTACGATGGGATTTCAAAAGATGGAAACTGTCAAGTCTTCTCGTTATCTTTTTTACGAAGGTATGGAAGGTGGTTCACATATATTCAAAGGTGGTACTGAGACGATTGATGAATTTGTCATGCCTATCTCCGTAGCCACTAGTTGGAATTGGCGTTTTACCAAGAAATTCCATTTAGGTGTCGGTATCGCCCCTACGCTTTATGTACAGCCACAAGCCGTGTTTGATCTGTCCGTGATGGCGAAGGTGGGATATCGTTTAAGCAAGCATTGTGAGTTCGGTCTTTCTTATCAGTATGGCTGTTTCAATACCTTGAAGCATTTCAATAACGGACCGGCTAATGGCCGTCGTGGACATCTTTCGGATTTGATGCTCTCTGTATATGTTCCTTTTGTTTTGAAATGATAGAATAATAAAGTATAGAAACACATAATGTTTTATTTGGAACCAAAACAAAGATGAATAACTGCCTATAAGAAAAGAGTACGTGAAAAGAGCCATGTGTAGAGAAATAATTCTATGCATGGCTTTTGCTTGTATAATGTATAGAGATTCTCAAGAATTATTGAGGCATTTTTTGTTTGCGATATTGTCTCTCTCGTGATTAAGAACTATCTTTGACTAAGGCTAATGCCAAAAAAGTAAAAGCTTTAGGTATTGACGCTGGAATAATCGGGCAAGTCACAGGCCTTGAACCGGGGGAAATCGGATTGAAAGTTGAATATTTTAATAGTTAGAGATATGCGTATTGTTGCCTTTTTTAGTGCTATTGTCGTAACTATTCTACTATTGACAGGATGTGGACATGAGAAATCAAATAATTCTCCTGTTGCTCGTTTCATTCAGCTAGGTGGGATAGAGTATCCTGAATTTCCTAAAAATAGTGTAATACAACTCAAAAAGTCAGATTTCCCCAAAGGAGAGATCCGCTCTATCCAAAAAATTCCGCTTGATTTGATGATAGAGAACAGGGAGATAGAATTGTTTATCAAAGGAGACTATCTTATTATTAAACATCTTGAGATGAGAGAAGGAGCCTATCTTTTGCATGTGGTCTCTTTACTCGACTATAAGGTGATAGCTCAGTTGGCTCCTTTCGGTGAAGGGCCAAATGAATTTATGGATATACGTGTAATCCCTACTAAGGAAACAGATAAACTTTGTTATATATGGAATATCTATAATAACCAGCTTTTTACTTTATCTACTGCTTTTGAGTTGGAGGAGTATGATCAACTGTATGAAATTCAAGGGAACAGAGTCTTATTCGGTGCTCCTTTATATATAGGAGATGGTAAGATGCAGGTCACTTTAGGTTCAAATAATGGAATGGGAATAGGATGGGTAAGCGTGAATGATTCTACGGTGAAAGGAACCGTACCTTTCCATTTTGCGAAAGATGCCAGTGGCTTTTTTTATATGGGACAGTTGGGGTATAGTTTTTTTAGGAAGCGCGAGGCGTTCGCTTTTCTCTATCATGACCGGATCGCTTTCTTCGACTTTGACGGCAATCATGTAAAGATGTGTCAATTCGGAGATAAAACCTTACGGACTACCTCTTCGCCGGATAATCCGATCTGTTATTATAGTTGTTTTGCGAGTGATAAGTATGTTTATGCCACTTACCGGGAATCAGAAAATGATAAGGACGATACGAATCCCTTGTATCTGGAGCAATTCGATTGGGATGGGAATCCGGTAGCTCGTTATTCGTTGCCCAAAGGAAGAGGCCTATACACTGGATGTGCGACAGAAGATAATTCGATAATCTATATGGTAGATTATTATGAGGACAATTTCCTGCATAAGATTGTTTTGAGCAAAGACTGATAAATTCTAGTGCTTTTCCCGTGATTTTTGTAGATTTGCGATTCTTTTGATAAAAAATAGTATATAGCAAGGACCTGAAATGAAAAGAGGTGGAAAGAATATTGAATCGTTGGATAGCTTACGGGTCTTGTCCCTGTTCTCTGGATGTGGGGGCATGGATTTAGGATTCGAGGGGGATTTTATATGTCATCGTAAGTCTATATCTCCTCAAAGTACGTGGATTCAAGAGGTTATTGATGAACACTGGGTTCGTTTACAGAAGAATCGTTTTCGAACGGTCTTTGCGAATGATATATTGAAAGAGGCACAAACCGCTTGGCTTCAATATATGGATCGATTCGGATATGATAAAAACGTTTATAATACAAAGAGTATCGTAGACTTGGTGAAAGAGCATCGAGCGGGGAAAAAAGTTTTCCCTAAAAATATAGATGTCGTCACGGGAGGTTTTCCTTGCCAGGATTTCAGTGTCTCTGGTAAACGTTTGGGATTTGAGTCGAATAAGGATCATACCGGGAAATTGCGTGAGGACGATGAGGCCTCGGAAGAGACGAGGGGTAAACTTTACTATTGGATGAAGCAGGTGATCGATATTACGAGACCCAAGATATTTATCGCGGAGAACGTGAAGGGACTGGTGAATCTGGGAGACGTGAAAAGTATTATTCAGAGAGACTTCGCCCATGCGGCTGGGGATGGATATATTGTTTTAGATCCTCAAGTTTTACATGCGGGCAATTATGGGGTTCCGGAGTCTAGAGAGCGTGTGATTTTTATCGGGATACGTAAGTCCGCGTTAAAGGTTAAGGCTTTAAGAGCGCTTCAAGAGGAGAAGATACCCAAAGCTTACGATCCTTATCCGAGTCCGACACATGCTTGCACCGTGGAAGATAAGAAACTATTGCCACCGGTGGTTTGTCGGGATGTATTTGTAGGATTGGAGGAACCGGATAGGACAGACGATCTGTCCCAGCGGTATTATTCACAGGCGAAATATATGGGAGCTCATTGTCAAGGTCAAAAGGAGATCGCGTTGGATAATATTGGCCCGACGATTCGTTCCGAGCATCATGGAAATATAGAATACCGTCGTTTATCCCGGGAGCATGGGGGCATTATTACGGAAGAATTAGACGCCGGTTTACAAGAACGTCGCTTAACTCCTCGAGAATGTGCTTTGATACAGACGTTTCCGCCGGATTATACGTTTGTCTCCCATAAAAAGAACAGTACACGTTTTGAGTTAAGTGCCTCAGGCGCTTATAAGGTGATCGGTAACGCGGTTCCTCCAGTATTAGCGTATCATATAGCGAATCGCATACAGACTTTATGGCCGTTGTATTTTAAAAAGAGATAATATGGAAGAGGAGAATATTATTACTGTGCGTAATAGAAATCTTCAAAAAGCGGATGAGGCTTTTGCGGATTTTATGTTTATGCTGGAATCATACTTGAATGAAAAAGCAGCTGCTATTCCGGGTACGTATTGCGATTGTAAGAGTAAGGAACTGGAAAATGTAGTAGTGAACGTGATGAAAGAACTTTGCGGTAGAACTCCTTTCGGTGTGGAGGAGATACGCTTGGTTTCCGCCCAATATTTTCCAGATATTATCGCGGAGAAATATTATGGGGTTGAGGTAAAATCTACAAAAGAGAATCATTGGACATCTACGGGAAGTAGCATTGTGGAGTCTACACGTGATAAGAATGTAGAAAATATCTATATGCTCTTCGGCAAACTGGGAGGTAAGACGGCGGAGTTTAAGTGCCGTCCTTATGAGGATTGTCTTTCCGATATAGCTGTTACCCATTCTCCCCGTTATTTGATTAATATGGAATTAACGAAAGAGCAGACTATTTTTAGTAAGATGGGAGTTGCTTATGATCAATTAAGGAATGCTCCGGATTCTATAGAGATCGTTCGAAAATATTATAGGGAAAAAGCCATTAAAGCCAAAAAGAAAGCTATGCCTTGGTGGTTGGGCACTTCCGCTGAGGAAAGTTTGGAGGAGCATACGGATATGAATATAAGCCTGTGGGTGGATAATGGAGAATATGCGGATCCGGAAAGGAATAAGAGACTAAAAGCGGAGATATTTATTTTATTCCCGGAAGTAGTGAGTGGGAATTATGAGAATGCTGCCTTATGGTTATGTATGCGCCGGTCTGTTGTTAATTTTCATATGCGGGACACTTTTTCCGCAGGGGGCCAACAATTGAAACTGAATGATGAACTTCTGCCTTTTCCTTTACCGCATGTGGTTGGTGAGTTGTTAGAATCTGCGACTTTAATAAAGAACTATCTTCTTAATAGTGATGATTTAGACTTAGATATATCGGAATTCCGTCCAGAACTTATGTTGCCTAACCGATATGAGGTCTGGCTTAATGATATTTGGAAACGTATTCATCAACTAAAACCTTATAAAAGGAAAGAGACTATCGAAGAATTGGGCGGTATTTCATTGGCCGAATGGATCGATAGGAAATATACTTTGTCTGTAAAATAAAATATATCTTCTTCTCGATCGTCTCCCTAAGATCATAGATCGTATCAAGAAGCATACCTATCCCGGAAAAATACGCTGTTTTATATCTCCACAAACGGCTTAACGACTTGTATATGGAATTAGTAGGGGATTGAGACGGTTGATTTAGAACTAATAGCGAATCAGAAGGGTTATACAACTACGTAACATTAAAGTTTAAAGCTATGAAGTTTTTTATTGACACGGCGAATCTGGACCAGATCCGGGAAGCGAATGAATTGGGAGTATTGGATGGCGTGACGACTAATCCGTCCTTAATGGCGAAAGAGGGAATCCGGGGGGTGGAAAATCAACGGAAACACTATTTGGAAATTTGCGAGATCGTGGGCGGGGATGTAAGCGCCGAGGTAATCGCTACCGACTTAGAGGGCATGATAAAAGAAGGGGAGGAGTTGGCAGCTTTACATCCTAATATAGTCGTTAAAGTACCTTGTATCGAAGCGGGGATTAAAGCGATAAAATATTTCACCAGAAAAGGCATCCGTACGAATTGTACGCTGGTTTTCTCTGTCGGTCAGGCGTTATTGGCGGCTAAGGCCGGGGCTACGTATGTATCGCCCTTTGTCGGGCGTTTGGATGATATTGCCAGCGACGGGATAGAGCTGGTACGTAAGATCGTGGAAATGTATGATTATTATTATTGCTGTCCGATAAACCTTTTTATTGCAAGATAAAATTAGGGTCGATTCCA